>Ga0209755_10000042_pt1 | contig 214606 bp, 190 predicted proteins | sample TergutCo191P1_FD_187301 | JGI IMG/M metagenome (GOLD analysis project Ga0209755, IMG submission 187301) | Cornitermes sp. P1 segment gut microbial communities from Petit-Saut dam, French Guiana - Co191P1 (SPAdes) (version 2) | ecosystem: Host-associated > Arthropoda: Insects > Digestive... | reverse complement strand
CGCCCATTGACATAAGGTATAGCGGAATAAGCGGATACACCATCTCCGTGCTTATATCTGTGAAAAAACTGATTAGCCCGAGAAAGAAAATGTTGCGCATGGTGAACCCTGTGGGAGAAGGTAGAAAATTATGGTAACTAAAATAATTGAATAAATTTGGCTCATAAATTACTATATTTTTAGAAATTCAAGGAGGTTTAACTATGAAAAAGATATTGCTTGCTGCATTTTTTATGCTAGCTACTGCGACATACTCAAATGAGAATATTCTCACAGAACGCCCTTCGTTTGATTTAATGCTGAAAATCGATGATGAGAGATTTTTTAAAACTAAAAAGCCAAAATTACCTTATATTGTAGAGAACAAGTATGTGTATGTAAGTATTTTTCCGGGGGAGACCTTATTTGTTGAAGCAGATGTTGTTAATGATACAATAGTAAAATTTACTGTTGTTAAAGAGGTTAAAAATAAAGACAAAACAATCATCTTAAAATTCAATCAAATAACTAAAGAAGAAAACCCGAGAGAGCATGATTATATGCTGTTAACAATAACCAATCCATTTAACAAAAAACTGGTTTATAAAACGAACATCCATTTGATATTGCAAGATAGATTGACTGGTACTTCGACAATACCCGTTATGGCTAAACTCACAAACTATGTAAGCTGGCCTGATATTCTCGGAGCAATATTCCTATACGATTTTGTGTTAGAGTAAATCACCACATCCCCACCGCCACCATGCAAAGAACTTATTACACCATCGGGAAAAAAACTTGCTGCGATAATGGCATGCCTTGGCTGCAAAGCGAGGCTCTATGAAAATTAGTAGAAAAAAGGACGATTGACGCTATAAAAAAACTTAGAAAAATGGGGATTATTGTTTCATAAACCAAATTAACACCCAACAATCACATCCAAAATCTTCTTACCATTATGTTCCACCCACTTGACTTGCGGCTTGCCAACATTCTGCTCTTTTCTGAAATCAAAGGTGAGCAAATAACCAGTATCCTTATTTTTGCTTTCCAAATAACCGACAATCTGCTCAAAAGCTTCGTCGTGGGCTACATTCCCATACCACAGCTTCAATTCCACAACAAACTGCTCGGAATTGTAATCAATTATAACATCTGTTCTTTCGCCGTCTCTGGTTTCGCTTTCCAAATGATAAAAACCCGTGCCGTTTATATAAGGCCTCAAATAGGTTATAAAAAGCAAGCGGCATTCTCTTTCTAAAAAAGATATGTCTTTGCTGTGGTATATTTCATAATAATGATTCGCAAATTTTTCCAAGAACAATGGCATATCAAACTTTTCTTTGCCTGCAACGGAATTGATTAGCGAACTCGGTATTATCCTGTTTTTTTGCATATCTTTTTCTGTCGCAAAATAATTTGCTATTCTAACCTCAAAAATTCTGTTGTGTATGGCGACCAGCCTCCCTCTTTTCTCCACTATGCCAAAAATAGAGGCTATTTGAATAGCTTGATTGTCTATGTTGTAAGAATAAGCTCTGTTGCCAACGGTCAATTCCCTGAGCAAATCTTTTAAATCGGGATTGCTTTCTATGTTTTTGAATATGTCGTCAAACAAAGTGCTTTGCTCAAAAAGCATCTCCTTGACTGCGTTTTGAACTCCCTGCAAAGTCCAGTCTCTATTAAAATCATTTTCTATGTATTGGCAAATTCTGGAAACGAGATAAGGATAACCGTTGGTATATGCCCTGATTTCTTTGGCTATAGCTTCTATGTCCATTCCTGTTTTATAGTCGTTTTCGTATTCTTTGAGCATTGATGCGATTTCTTTTACGCTAAGAGACATATCAACTTTAAAGTCAACAGCAATATTCCAAGGCGAGTTTATGCGTTTTTCTCCATCTTGAAGTTGGTGAGTGCCAGCTTGTATCATTTTGAGCTTAAGATTTTTGATGTCATAAACGCCAGCGAGGATAACGCTTTGGAAAGTTGTTCCCAAGCCACGGCCTCTTTTCAAATATTTATCTCGCAACATTCCCAAGAATTTCAAGAATATGAAATTATTGGAAGTTTTATCAACCTCATCTATCATTAAGACTATTTTTTTATCAGCACAAATTTTGTTTAAAAATGCGTCAAGTAAGTCAAAAGTTATAACCGAGCTATCTATCCAAGCTTCAAAGTCTGGCATTTTTCTTTCTTGCATATACTTTGAGCATACATTGAGAATTCCTTGGCAAAAATTTTCAGGAGATTCAAACACTCTGTCATCCACGCCTTCAAAGCTGACTGATATTACGGTATATTCCTTTGGCAAATCACTTTCCAAAAAAGCAAGCGTTGTTGTTTTTCCGTATTGTCTGCCACGATTTATGGTAAAATACTGCCCCTTTTCCACCATAGCCATAATTTGACGGATTTTTTCGGAAGTATCCGCCATATAGTGCATACGAGGAATGCAAAGACCTGTTACGTTGAATTCGCGCATATTCAGGAAAAATAGAAAAATATAATTCTTTGATATATATAAACAACCAAGCAAAAAAATCTTAGCGTCTAATTTCTACATTAACACCTATGCCCACCACTCCCATGCAAAGAACATATCCATACGGCAACACAAACAGGTGGCTTAACTATGTGTACGTTTTTTCTGGGACGGTTCATTATCCTGAATGGAAAAACTTGTCCATTAAATGAGGTCAAAATGAAAAATAAGTCTATTACATTGTTTGCAAAAACCTTCGTTATTATTGTCTTCATTTATGTAAACAGTTACGAAAAGGAAGAGCAAAAAGTAAAAGCTCCTTTAGGTCATGTCATTCTAAATGCTACTACAACTGCAAACGAATTGAGTAGCAATATTTTAACTGAAGCAAAATATGTTGCAGGTGAAAAAAAACATGATGACATTGAACTTGCGAGAAATGATATCAATATTCCGCATTTCGTTGAGTCAGTGCAAACATATGCCAAAGCAGGCTTTATTAGAACGGCAGAGGACTACAATCCAGAAAAATGTGATAGCTGTGATATAATACGCGTTAAATACGAGGAAAAAGATGTTCTTGATACTGTTTTTATATTAGATATTTCCGATTCATTAATAAAATATATTTTATCATATAACAGTGATAATAAATTCATATGTCACGAAGTAAAAATGGAAATGAAAAGAGCAAAAGGTGCTTATTGCTTAATTCAGACAGATTTTGTATTAATAAGTTACTTTGAAAAAATAGTCGATAAACCATTTCGATACTGCACTGGTTTACGTATTACTAGCGGAGAGATAAATATATTTACAAACAAGATAAAAGTTGGAATGAAGTGGGAAGAATTTTTGAAAGCAATAGGAATGGATTTAAAATACCATGAATCGAAATTTTATCATTTTAGATTAGAAGTTACTCCCGAAGAAGATTTGTATTTATATTTTGCAAACAATACTTTACTAGAAATAATTTACATAGCTGAATTATCATGAATTATTTAGGTATGGATGATTACCCCGTTGCCATGTTCGCAGTCCGCAACGGCAAAATAAGCATAAAGCAACCCATTTTGGACAGCAAATTCTCTTCAAAAATGAAGCTTTCACAAATAGAAAGTTTTAATTTCTAAAGAGGCCAAGTTCGCCTTTGTCACAGTCGCAACTTTCAGCAAAGCGAGCGTAAAGAAATTCAATTTGTTTGAACCCGCCTGTGTGCTGAAAGGTCGCTATCGGGCAAGCCCAAGCTTCCGCTTTGCCTCCGCTAAGGAAAGGCCTTTCTCCCAAAGAGCAAACAATTTTTTCATGCCTCTAGCTTCGCCCCTAGCCTCGCCTCTAGCCTCGCCTCTAGCCTCGCCTTCCGCAATCCAAACAGCTTTGGCATCTTCCAATTTGAACTCTGTGTACAGCATGTTCACTACCTCCGATGAATTCTGTTGCAGGTAATCCTGCAAAATGCCTTTGTCTATGCAATAAATAACCGCTTTCTCTATAGCTTCCTTCAATGAGCAGCTTTTCCCAAATTCCCTGACCTTTGCTACGAATGCAGAATAGCCGGCCAAGCTCTTGCTGCCTTGCTCAAGCTTCAAGTTGCAGCCCTTGTTTATGTTCAAAACCCGGACGGACAATTCCAAAGCTGGTTTCTTCTCCTTGCCGCCTTGCTCAAACGCTGCGGAAAGATTCAATATTTTCTCCTTAGGGTATTTGTCAACGCCGTTGTAGAGAACTATAAACTCTGGCCTCGGGATTTTTATCAAATCTTGTTTGTAAACGTCTTTGGGGTTTATTATCTTCTCATACACCCTTGCTATGTATATAAGCAAACGCAGCGGCATGTTCGCATTTATGCTGGACTGGTGCTCTATCAGCACCACTACCTTGTCGCCTATTGTGAAAGATATGTCGTTTTGCCTGTTCGGGAACAGAACGCCTTGCAGCGTGTTTATGCTTATCAGATTAGGATCTTTGTAAGAAGTTCCTTCGATGGCATTGTATAATTCCAGCAGTCGCTTCTTGTCGCTGAACAATGAAGTGAAAACCGAGTCTTTGTATTTCCGCTTGGCAGGCATAATGAGTAATCTAGAAAAATTCTGGCGTTGATTTACTAAATTAACATCTATGTCCACCGCAGCCATGCAAAGAACCTATCCATACGGCAGCACAAACCGGTGGCTTAACTATGTGTACATTTTTTCTGGGGCGGTTCAGTTTTTTTCTACATTCTACCCACAATGAATATTCTAGTAACAAATGATGATGGTATCTCAGCGTATAATTTACTCGCTCTTGCCAAGGCAGCTATGGAATGCGCAAATGTTAAAGTAGTCGCTCCGCAATGCGAACAAAGCGGGGTTGGGCATAGCTTTTCTTATTATCGCTCGCTGCACTTTGCTCCTGTGGATAGCTTTCCATGCGAAGCGTTCTGGGTAGATGGCACGCCTGCAGACTGCATGAAATTCGCTTTAAAGCATATCTACAAAGACTTCAGCTTTGACTTGGTTATCTCCGGAGTGAACAACGGCGATAACGCTGGCGTTGCGTCTTTTTACAGCGGAACGGTTGGAGCGGCTCGGGAAGCGGCTTTGTGGGGAATGCCTTCCATAGCTGTTAGCTTGCAAAAGCAAAGCGATGAAGCCCTTGATTATGCGCTGAAATGGGTGCAGAAAATTTTAAAAGAAAAAAACTTTGCTCAAATGCCAAAACAAACGCTCTGGAATTTCAACGTTCCGCCTTGCAGCAAAGAAATTCAGTGCAAAGGCGTAAAAGTCTCTACCACAAGCACAAGCATGTTCAATGACTACTACGTGGAAGCGGAAAAATCCAAGGACTATCTTGGCAAAGAAACTGCCTATCTGGTAAACGAAGATTCCGAGGCCGCAGGCAAAGTTGAGCTTAAAGGCTATAATCTTATGGGCCATAAAAACCCGGATTCTCGCGAAGGAACCGATGACTGGTGGCTTGCCCAAGGCTATGCAACGCTTAGCCCGCAAAGCGTGGACTTAACGGATAAGCAGGAATATAAAAGACTAACAACTGTCTAAACCCCGATACCCCCGATTTTAGGATTAACATGATTGTTTAGTCAGCGAATTTTCTAGGTTACCATGCATGAGCCATATACAATGCTACTTCAAGCAGCAAATTAAAAAATTTGTTTTCGCCGTTCTTCTTCTCGCTTCTTTTGCCAGCGCTGTTGGCACGGTTGCGGTTCTGGAAATAGTCCCGGCCGAGGGCGTGGATCTGAAAGTTCTGGAATCCCGCCATTTGACGGACGAGCTTCGCACGAAGGCCCGAGAAGCCTTGCCCAAAGGCAAATACACCATTCTTACCCGCGACAACATCATGTCGCTGCTGCCCCCGGATTCGGAAGAGGCGGCTTGCCTTGCCGAAAGCTGCGCCGTTGAGATTGGCAGGGCAATCGGGGCTGAGTATATAACGCAGGGCTTCGTAGGCGAGTTTAGCGGCATGCTGACCTTGACGGTCGAGCTTTACGAGTCCATAAGCGGGAACCTTTTGGGCAGCTTCGTCACGGAAAGCAGGGATGTTATGGGTTTGCTCAATACAATTCGGGAAAAAGCCCCGGATTTGTTTGCCGGAATAGCCAACCAGAAGCCTGCGGTTTCTTTGGCAAAAGATATTGATGCCATGCTTGACTACGATAAGCCGGCGGAAAAAAAGATAGACCCTCAGGTTGGCGGCGTTGAGAAGAAAAGCAATGCAAGTTTCTGGGTAGCTCTTGCTCTTGACTTGGTTGGTGCCGGCCTTCTTGTTTATGGCTATACGCAGGAGAAGCATGGGGCTGATATGTATGACGACTATGTTTCGTTGAATCCCAATTCTTCCCCTTCCCAGTTTGACGGCGCCTGGCAGAAAGTTGACGATGCCAGGACAGCCAGGAATGTTTCATTTGTTGCAGGTGGCGTTTTTCTTGCCGCAGGCATAGGAGTGCACCTATGGTTTTGATATTTAGTTTTTCATTGCTTTTTCTTTTTGGCTGCACCGATTGGCAGCGAGACCACGCACATGACCCCAACGGCGTTAATTACGTTGGGGATGGTGGTGCAGAGCCGAGCAGCAGTTCTGGGTCAGTTGTTCAACCTAGCAGCAGTTCTTTAGCTTCTTCGAGTTCGTCTGTGCCAGTTCCAAGCTCCTCCAGCGTTTCTTTGCCGTCTAGCAGCAGTTCGGTCGGTCAGTTGCCTAGCAGTTCGTCTGTGCTTGCGCCGAGTTCGTCTAGCGTTTCAAGTAGTTCCTCTTCAAATATTCCAAGCAGTTCTTCGTCAAGCCTCACAAGTTCTTCCAGCACAACGTGGATTTATTCCAGCGCAACGCAGATTTCCTCAAGTAGCAGTTCCTCTCTCTTTTACTCAAGCAGTTCTACCATATTGAGCAGTTCCAGTTCAGGAAATTATGAAGGCAATATTGATGGTGAGTGCAAAGATGGCAGTGGCAATCAATATTATTGCCAGTGGCCATTAGGTTGCCATGCTATTGATAATATATATACCAATAAAGGCGTGCCTTGTCCAGATTTAGTTTCTCTTTGCCAAAATGAAGGAGAGTTATTTATAAATGTTCATCCGTCAGCGTTACATGAAGGCAACGGATGGGGCGAAGGCATAAGTTGCTCCAACGTTGGCGGTACGCAGGTATCTGAGTGCAAAGATAGCAATGGCAGTCAATATTATTGCCTGTGGTCAGGTGTTTGCTATGCTCTATATTCCAATATGGGTCAGATAGGTGATTCTTGTCAAGAATTAGTTCATAGTTGCCAAAAAGATGGAAAGTTGTTCACAGGCAGTTGCTCCAACGGTGGCGTTGGTCCGCAGCCGCCGGGTTAGACGTTTTTCTAAATTCCCAGTCATGATAAAAGAAGCTATTACTCAAGTCGCTGCAAAGCAAAACCTGTCCCCGGAAGTTGCCGAAGCCGTAATGGACGAGATTATGGGCGGCCATGCTACAGATATACAAATTTCCGCGTTTTTAACCGCAATGGCGGTCAAAGGCGAAACCATAGAAGAAATAACCGCAAGCGCAATCGGAATGCGCAAACATTGCGTCAGGGTTCTGCACAATATGGAATGCCTGGAAGTTGTGGGTACGGGCGGAGACAGAGCTAATACTTTCAACATTTCAACCACCACCGCAATAGTGACTTCTTCCTGCGGAATTCCTGTTGCAAAACACGGCAACCGTGCTGCCAGCAGCAGGTCGGGCTCGGCAGATGTTTTGAATGCGCTTGGCGTTAAATTGGACATCGCTCCGGAACACAGCGTTAAAATTTTGCAGGCTATAAATTTATGCTTTTTGTTTGCGCAAAACTATCACCTCTCAATGAAATACGTAGCCCCTGTTCGCAAAGAACTCGGCATAAGAACCATATTCAATATCTTGGGTCCTCTTGTGAACCCCGCAGGATCAACCATGCAGCTTCTGGGCGTTTACGATGACGAGCTATTAGAGCCTATGGCACAGGTGCTTTTGAACTTGGGCGTTAAGAGCGGAATGGTGGTTTTTGGCACGGATAAACTTGACGAAATTTCCATGAGCGCTTCTACGAAAGTTTGCGAATTCAGAGACGGATGGCTTAAAAAATATGAGATAACCCCTGAGCAGTTCGGCTTTAAGCGTTGCAAAAAAGAAGACTTGCTCGGTGGAACTCCAGAGGAAAACGCTAAGATAACTACGGATATTTTGTCTGGCATAAGAGGCCCGAAGTTTGATACCGTGCTGTTAAATTCTGCCGCCGCTATTCACATAGCAAAGCCGCAAATCACAATGCAAGAAGCAGTCAAGCTTGCAACGGAGACTATAGATAGCGGGAAAGCGCTTGAACAACTGAAGAATTTCGTAAGGTTGACCAATGAATAAGCTCGATGCAATAGTTGCCAGTACAGCAATGCGCATTGCAGGAATAAAAAAAAGCGAGTTTCCTTTTGAACAGGCGTTGAGGAAAGATGGCATTTCCTTTATTTGCGAAGTGAAAAAAGCATCGCCGTCCAGAGGCGTGATTGTCGAGGATTTTCCATATTTGAAAATAGCAAAAGAATACGAAGCTGCCGGGGCTAGCGCCATTTCAGTCTTAACTGAGCCGGAATTTTTCAAAGGCGAAGACGAGTATTTGCAATGCATTGCCAAAGAGGTTAAAATCCCGGTTCTGCGCAAGGATTTCATTATAGACGCATTTCAAATATACGAGGCTAAATTCTTGGGCGCATCCGCAGTTCTGCTTATATGCGCAATTCTGGAAAACGAAAAACTGAAGAAATTCATTGAGCTTGCCCATTCAATAGGCCTTTCCTCGCTTGTCGAAGTTCACAACGAGGAAGAAACGGAAAACGCTCTGAACGCAGGAGCTAAAATTATAGGCATAAACAACCGAGATTTAAAGACCTTCAACGTAGATTTGCAAACCACAAAACGGCTTTGCTCCTTGATTCCGAGCCATGCGATTAAGGTAAGCGAGAGCGGGATAAAGACCCCCGAAGATATGCAGTTTTTAAGAGAATGCGGCGTGGATGCAGTTCTAATAGGGGAGTCTTTTATGCTTGCCCAAGATAAAAAAGGGTATATGGAACGCTTGAAATGAGTTTTTGAATTTTCTATATTTATTATTCCTATGAATAGAGGTAAGTTTATTTTATTGGCAGCGGGATGTTTGCTAGTCCTGTCTTTTGTCATTTTCCGTCCGCTTGGCGATTTGTCTGGCGGCACCATTACTTATGAGGGCAAGACCTACAAAACTGTAAAAATAGGCAACCAGACATGGATGGCCGAGAATTTGAATTACGATGCGGTTGGCAGCATGTGTTACAATAATTTAGAGTCCAATTGCGATAGGTATGGCAGGTTGTATAACTGGTCCACAGCGATGAATCTCGCCTCAAATTGCAATTCCAGGCATTGCGCAAGCCAGATAGCGCCAAAGCATAGGGGTATTTGCCCCGATGGTTGGCATATTCCCAGCAACGAGGAATGGGATCAATTGTTCCGCTCTGTATATACCAGCTCTATAGCAGGAAGATATTTAAAGGCTAAAAAGGGTTGGTATAATTGCGGCCCGTCTGATAACTCTCATCTGTGCAAAGACACTCATAATTTTTCAGCCTTGCCTGGAGGCTACGGCTATTCTGGCGGCAACTTTGGCAATGCTGACGATAGCGGCTACTGGTGGAGCTCCAATGAGAGTTTCAACTATAGCGCTTTCTTTCGGGGCATGATATCCAATGGAGATGGCGTTTATTGGCACAACAATACCAAGAGCTATTTGTTCAGCGTGCGGTGCGTCCAGGACTAATTTCTAAATTACTTCTCAATGCACAAGATTGTAGCTCTGCTCTTATTAGCCCTCACTTCCGTTTTCGCAACGCAGGCAGATTCCCTGCTAAAATGTTCCGCAAACTACTTTGGCAAAGATGCAGAACTTAAATTCAGTTTTCAAATGCTGACTAGAGTCTCCGGCACGGGCGAAGAAATGCAAAAAAGCGGTACGCTTATAACTTCAAGCAAAAACAGATTTGCGCTTGCAATGCCGGATCTGCAAATTATGAGCGATGGCGTAAACCTGTGGCAATACAATCCCCTGCAAAAACAACTGCTTATCAAGCTTATCTCGGATTTGGAAAATAAATTGCAGCCGAGCGAAATCCTCTTTCGCTATCTCAACACAAAAGCCGTCAGCGCAAAAAAAGAAGTGTGGAAAAACAAAAGCGTCCATGCCCTGAAGCTCAACCCGGACAAATACAAAGACCAGTTCAAATCTATGGATGTTTGGCTTAACCAAAACGATTGCTCCCCGGTTCGCTTGCACACAATAGACAACTTTGGCAATGATACATGGTATTCAATTGAAAATTTGACCAAAGAGAAATTTTCGGAAAAAGACTTTAAATTCAAAGCCCCGTACGGCACAGATGAAATTGATATGAGGTGAAAATGGATTGGCTAAAAAACAACGCATACCCTGGAAGAGGCATAATAATGGGCCTTGGCCCGAACAGCGAACGAGTTCAAGTCTATTGGATTATGGGCAGAAGCGAGAACAGCAAAAACAGAATTTTCGTTAAAAACGAAGACGGCTCCGTAAGCACAAAAGCATTCGATGAAAAAAAGGTTACCGATCCAAGCTTGATAATATATACGCCGCTGAAAATCATAAACGATATTTACATAATAAGCAACGGCGACCAAACCGATACCATAGCGCAGTTCCTGAAAAGCGGCAAGACTGCCGAAGAAGCGCTCAAAACCAGAACCTTTGAACCCGATGCCCCAAACTACACTCCGAGAATCTCAGGCATATTTTATCCGGATAAATCCTACGCTCTTTCGATAATAAAAGCCACGCCCAAACGAGAGTCTATTTTCATTGACAAAGAAGCTGGCACTGCAGGCACTGGCGAAATGCTCACGACCTACGAAGGCGATTCAGACCCCCTGCAATCGTTTATGGGTCTTCCTCGCTCAATGCCAATAAAAAATACCGCTCAGGAAACCCTTGATTTTTACTGGGAAATGCTTAATCCAAAGTACAGAGTTTCGCTTTTGGTAAATTGGGAAAATTCGGTTATTATAAGGAATGCGAACATATGAATATGCATGAATCGGTTGAGTATTTGAGCGAGATAGCTAAAAAAAGCGGCGCGGAGCAGTTTGATGTTTTGGCTGGAAATCAGGATAGCAAGAGCATTTCTGTTTTCAACGGAGCCTTGCAGAATACGGAAATCTCAAACTCTTGCGGAATAGGCATCCGCGTTTTCAAAAATCAAAAACCTGGCTATGCCTCAACGGAAAAATTTTCAAAAGAGTCTCTATCGCAAGCTCTGGCAGATGCCATTTCCAACAGCGAATACACAAAACCCATAAATGCGGAATTGCCTGAACCAGCGCCTCTTGGCTCGGCACTTCCAACCTACAACCCCAAGCTGGAAAGCGTGGATATAAATGAATTGTTGAGCATGTGCTTAAGCATTGAAAAACAGGTTTTGGCTGCGAACGAAATAAAAAATGTCCCGGATTTGGGTGCAGACATCTCATCTTCAACAACGATTTTTGCTAACAGCAAGGGAGTTTTCTTTGAAGAGAAGAGAAACTACTTTGGCATAGGCGTTGGCGCTGTTGCCGAGCGGAAGGGCGTTGTGAAAATGGGCTGGTACAGCAAGGGCGGCAAGGATTTTGACAGCGTTTCCTCGGAGCAGATAGCGGCTGAGGCCGTTTCCAGAGCGAAAGAATTGCTGTCGCCAAAGCCAATAAAAAGCGGTAAAATACCGGTGATTTTATCAAAAAGAATTGCCTCAAGCATTTTGTCAATATATCTCTCGTCTTTTTATGCGGAAAAAGCGCAAAAAGATTTGTCCAAGCTAAAAGGCCGTTTGGGAGAAACAATAGCGAGCGAAAAATTTTCCCTTTTCAGCGAACCTCTGATGCCGGATTTGCCAGGTTCAACGCTTTTGGATAGCGAAGGAGTTCCAACCGCTGCGTTGAAAGTCGTTGAAAATGGGGTGTTTAATAGCTTTTTATACAACTTGGAATCCGCTTCGGAAGAAAATCGCAAAAGCACCGGGCATGGCACTAGAGGTTTTTCCGGCAAGGCTGGGACAAGTTTTATGAATGCGGTTGTTCCTCTGGGCCAGTTGTCCAAGCAAGAAATGCTGTCTGCGTTTCCGAAGTGCCTGCTTATAAATCATTTGGAAGGAAGCTCTGGCTGCAACAGCGTAAGCGGCGAGATAAGCATAGGAGCTCAGGGCTTCTGGTGCGAAAACGGAGTCCCGCTTCATGCAGCGGACAATCTGACCATTTCAGCGAATTTCTTCGATTTGATAAAGAACATAGTTGGAATAGGCAGCGAATATAGCGATTCTTACTCAAGCATAAAAGTTCCAAGCCTCGTAATAAGCGAAATGTCTGTATCAGCGTAAATTTCTAGATTACTGCAAATGAGAGATAGCATCATTATAGTCAGTAAGTATGATATATGGGCCGAGTCTTTTAGGATGTGGGCCGATAAAGAAATGTCGTTGTTAAGCATTTTGACGATTGCTGGAGTGGTTGTGCTGTTGGTTTTTGCTGTGGTGCTTTATGAGGTTCGCCGTTCAAACAAAGTAAGGCGAGAGCTTCAGGATCTGGCTTGGAAAAAGTTTGAATACAGTGCAAAGCGTTTAAAGCTGAATTTGGGTTGCATGTCCATTTTAAAAGCGATTGCGCAGGACGGAGATCTGCAAGATCCGGATTCAATGCTAAAGTCTCCGCATGTGTTTGAAATTGCGCTCGAAAAATATTATCAACGTAAGGAAATTAAAACAATACCCGACGAAAAGTTGGAAGAAATAAGAAACTTGAGAAAAATACTCGGTTTTTTGCCTTTGTCCAAAGAAATAGCTTACAGTTCAACAAGGCAGTTCGTTAGCTGCGAAAAATGCAAAGTGCGAATTCCCGAAGAAGGACCGGAAACCCACAAAGGTATGTGCGATATTCTCAGGACGGAAGAGTTGAATTGGTCAATAGCCCGCCCAGATGGGCCTCCTGTGCCGCTTGGAACCTGGATTAGCATAAACTTTACCAGGCCGGGCGATGCGGAATATGATTTTAGGGCGCAGGTACTGAGAGATTCAAAAGGAGCACTTGAGTTAAGTCATGCAACTGAGCTCAACCGAACCCAGCAAAGAAGTTTTGCTCGCGCCGATGTTAGCATTTCTGTTGAGATAATTCAAATGAACAGGGATGGCGTAGGCGATATTTTCTTTGGAAAAATAATCGATATGTCTGGCGGCGGCTTTGGCATGGCGCTTCCCATCAAGCTTATCAGAGGCGCGGAGTTAAAGCTGAATTTTGAACTTCCGGGCCACGGTCGCATAGATCAACTGCCGGTAATTGTGGTAAGAGTTGCAGGTGCCTACAATAACGATTCTTCAAAAACCGTGCATAGCGTGGCTATTAACGGCGATGTTCCCGCAATTCAGGAGCAGATAGTACATTATGTTTTTGAAAAGCAGAGGCAAGATTCTATGCTTAAGAATGTTTGAGTTTGTATTTACTATATTTAATTCGTGCAGTTACGCCATTTAATTTCAAGAATACGCGGTGAAAGCAAGACCGTGGGTCTGGATATTGGCCATCGTATGGCCAAGGTTGCCGTTGTTGGGCATAAGCAGGGCGAAGAAAGAGGTGTTTTGCTGGCTTTAGAGCATGATATTATTCCGGAAGGCGTTATAGTTGACAATGAAATTCGCAATGTTTCGGTTCTGATGGATAAAATTTATTCTCTGCTTTCCAGAGCTATGCCTGGAGGCTTAGATGGCGATTATGTTATCTCGGTAAACTGGACTTCTGGAATTTTATGCGATCGAATTCTTGTTAAACCATTGCCAAAAGTTCCGGAAAATGAACTTATACTTCAGACTGCAATGGGAAAAAGTCCTTTTGACGATGCTGGCAACATTTTGGATTATTCAATTATGGAGCGCAGAGAAGATGGCATTGAAGCTATGATAGTGGCTGCCAAAAAAGAGGGCTTGATTTCTTGGATAAATTTATTTCAGGCATTGAACATAAAACTTTTTGCCATAGATGTTGACGCTTTTGTTTTGGGCAATGCGTATGCCTTCTCAAAAATGCCCTCAGACACTTCTTATAGCGGTTTACCGCATGCCGATGATGACGAGGATGAGTCAATTTTGCTTTTGAATATAGGTTATAGCAAGTCTTATGCGGCTTTTCTGAGAAACGGGTATTTCACTACAGCCCGTTCTATATTAGGCGGCTCGGTTCGCGATTTGCAGGAACAGATGTCTGGTCCACTGAATATTTCTTTCGATAAAAGCGCCGAACTGCTTATGGGAGGAAACGGAGTTAGGGAGTCTGGTTTGGACCAGTCTAAAGTCAAATCCGTTATGGAATTTGTTTTTGAAGAAATTGCCATGAAAGTTGATACGGCGCTTCGTTATTTCAGTTCATCCGACAATTACAGGAAACCGTCTAAAATAATGGTTGCAGGTGGAGGCTCAAATATAACGGGTTTAACGCAGTTTCTTGCAAACAGGCTGTCTTTGGAGGCAGTACGCTTAAATCCGTTCAAAGCGGTGCAAGTTGACAAGAATCGTTTCCCAAAAATGGATTGGAATTCGGCGGCTAACATATACACTGTCGCTTTGGGTCTTGCCCTGAGGAGATTCTAATGGCAAATCAGCTTTCGCTTGTTGAAATAAATCTTTTGCCCAATGAATACAGGCAAGTCAAGATAGATTTGTCCTGGCTTTCCGATATGCGCGTTATATGGTCAACTTTTGGGCTTATTTTTGTGTTTTTGTTTTTGTCTGGCGTATATTATTATGTAAAGGAAACTACTGCAGAATTGGAAAAAGCCGTTGAGCAGACCAAGATAGCCGTTGAGAGGGAGCGGCATATACTCAAGAAAATAAACGAATTGGAAGCGATGCAGGCGAGCATAAAACAAAAGATAGATGCTTTGCGTTCCATACAGGTTAGCCGCGAGCGCTGGGTTATTTTGCTTCAGTATATATATATGGCGCTAAAAGATACGCCGGGGACATGGATAACCGCAATAACTCAAAATGGCAATCAAATGGATATAAGCGGTTTAACTTGGAATTTTGACGAAGTCGCGAAATATATGACCGATTTGGAGAAGCAAAAAGATATTACCGGAATTACCCTTACAAGCATAAGCGCCACAAAAGTGAATAATGAAAATGCTTATAATTTTTCGTTCAAGGTTGCATTCAATCCGAATTTAGGTTTGGAAGATGGAGTTCGTTAGGAGTATCTATGGCAGATTCGAAATTTGACATAAGGGATAAGAAGAATATATATCTTATAGCGGTGATTGTCGCCTGTTTGAGCGCTTGTTATTGGTTTTACGATTCCGTTTGGTCAGAGTTCCAGCAGGAAAAGCAGAAGCTTGTGAACGATCAAAAAATAGCGCAAGCAGAATTGGACAAAATAAATTCGCAAAGACCTAGAATTCCAATGCTGGAGAAAGAGTTGATAAATGCAGAAGCTGATTTTGAAAGATTAAAAGAAATGTTCCCGGAAGATGAAAATGTTCCAGGGCGCTTGGAAGATTTGTATGCGGTGGTTAGAGCTTCTGGCGTTAATATTCAGACATTTAAGCCAAACGGCTCGCAGCCAAAAGAACATTTTGTGGAAAACAATTATTCTTTCAATGTAAATGCCGGTTATCATATGCTTGGCAAATTGTTTGAGGAAATCGCCAGTTTTCATTATCCAACAACCATAGACAATTTGAAGCTATCTCGCTATGGGGCTATAACTCAAGAAGTAAAAAAAGCGGATGAACATGGGTGGGAACCTGTGACAATGAGCGTTTCATTTGATTTAACTACATTTACTTCGAGGAAGCAATGAAAAACAGGCTGTTGATATTTAAAATTTTTATCTTGGCTGCAGTTCTGGCAATGTCGGCTAGTTCGCAGAATTCCGAGTTGAATGAATTTTCAATTATGCCGCCTCGCATATCAAGTGTTTCCGTGCAGAAAAATTCCGAATGGGAAGGTCTTTTAATTGTTTTTGATTTCCAAATTCCCAGAGAAACGGTTCCGGTAATCACGGATACCACAGTTGATCTGTCAATTTCGGGCGGGCCTAGCTATTCCGGGGTATTTCAGATTGCTAAAAGCTCTTTTGCAAAGGGCTTGGCTTGGAGCGAAGGCAAATTGTCCGTGTATTTGCATCGTGGAAAAAAACCTGCTGTTATGATTATGAAAAACAGGCTGCTTTTGCAAGACGAGACTTCTCCTGGCAAACTGGAAAATTGGAAAGCATCTCCAACTAGTTTAAATAGCTCGGTTTATTATTTGCCAAGTTATGAGCCTTTGGCGCTTAGGGCTGTTGATTTTGCAGGACGTTTTATGGATAGAAAGTCGCTGGAGACTTTGAAGTATAACGAAGATTCTCTTTTGCGGCAAACCATACAGGTTAAAAGACAGGATGCGTCTTATCTTGTTACCGAAGATATCGCTTATCTTTATCCGACTCCACATGATGGCAAGCATCTGGAAGTTTTGGAGTTTGGCGATCGTTTGAAGGTTTTGGATAAAGTCCCTTCTTTTTATAAGGTACGTTATCACAGCAGAGAAGGCTATGTATTTCAGCGCGATATTGTTCAAGAAGCGGAACTTACTGCGGAGCAAAAAGAAAAACTTCGCGATTTGAAAAAAGATATCCCGGGCAGCGTGGACAGCATTGCCGAGAAATTTGCCTGGGCCGACAGCAAAAGAAAAACTTATAGCTCATTCGGCTTTAGAGATCCATTTAGAGAAGTCAAAAGCATGGACACCACTGGAATTAACATTGATAATTTAACTTTGGTTGGTATTATTTACGAGAATGAAAAGCCCATGGCTCTTTTTTCCAACAATAAAGCCAGAGGGTTGTCATACACGCTTTTTGAGGGTGACTCGGTTAAAAATGGCAAGGTTCTCAAAATATCGAAAACCGATGTGCTGTTCCTCTTGACGGAATATAGAGTAAGCCGCCGCCACAAGGTGTCCTTGCCCGATAAATACGGGAGTACTAAAAAATGAAAAGGGGTTCAATGAAAAAAAGCTTCATCGCAGTTGTTCAACTGCTAGTTTTGTCTCTGACAATTTCGTCTTTTGCTGCTATACAAGGCAGCAGCAAAAGGTATGACGTATCCTGGGTGGATGCAGATTTTCAGTCTGTTTTTCATTCGATATCCGTATGGGCTGGCGTTGATATATTGCTCGCTCCAGATGTTCAGGGAAGGCTGTCCATGACAGTTACTAAAAAAACTTGGCCTGAGATGCTGGACATAATATGCAGTTTGCATGATTTGAAGTGGCTTTCCGAAGGCAATTACATAAGCGTTCAGAGAAGCGCTACCTATCAGCAGAAAATAATAATGGACTCTGAAAAACGTGAGCAGGGCGATATGGTTGCACCGCTTGCAAGGCGCAGTTTTCAGATAAGGCACGCTTCTGCCGCAGAAATGGCCGCTGTTTTGGAAACGATAAGATCCACGCGCGGGCGCATTTCCGTGATTTCTCGCAACAATGCCATAATAGTTTACGATACGGAAAAGCGTTTGGAGCAAATGCAAAATACTCTGAACGAATTGGATGTTGAGACTTTGCAGATAGCAATCACGGCAAAGCTTGTTGTTGTTGACAGCCGTCTTACAAGCGAATTGGGCGTTGACTGGACAAATGTAAGCGTTGGCGGAGCAAACTCAAGGCTTGAAGGATCTTTTTCCAATCAGCCGAGCCTGACTACTTCCAGCGGCGATGTTGCTACAGAGATAACCGTTAAGGCTTTCGATCAGAATATGCAGGCTGCTATTTCAAGCATTTTGAGCGATTCCCGTTCTGAAATTTTGGCAAGCCCGCAAATTTCAACTTTGGATCACACTGAAGCTACGATTTTTATGGGAGATCAGATTTCCATAAGGGTTATAGATGCAAGCGGTCAGTCTGCTATACAGATGGTAGAAAGCGGCATAAAACTGACGGTGACTCCGCACGTTGCCGGCGACAACAGAATTTTGCTGGAACTGCATCCTGAGAACAACAGCTACAGTTATGATGATAGAGGCCAAATTGTTATCAGCAAACAGGAGGCGCAGACCAAGGTTGTGGTTTCCGATGGAGAAACAGTTGTTATAGGCGGTTTAACGAAAAATGATGAAATGGAAACGGAAACGGGAATTCCATTCTTAAAGGATATTCCGGTTTTGGGGTATTTATTCAAACATACAAGAAAAGAAATTACCAAAAAAGATTTGATTATATTTGTAACCCCGCGCATAATGCGCAATTACCTGGCTGATGCGCCGGAAGCCGTGGATGCCCCAGCGGCAAAAAGAAGCTCCCGCAGCAGCGATGATGACGGCTGGGAATGATATTTGAAATTGTTTATTTAATACTACCGTTTTTAATGGCTTTTCCAGCCGCGGTAGCTTTCGTTAAATGGAGAAATGCTTCATTTAAGGATAAGTTGCTAGCCTTAGAATTCTTTGGCTTCTTCGCATTTTTTCTTTTCAATTTCTTTTTTGCATATCAATATTCGTTTTTGTCTGGAGCTTATAGCTATACTGCGAAAATTATAGACCCGTTTTTTTATCTGTTTTTAATACAAAAGGATTTATCTTATGCCATTAACAAGAAAAGGCAGCGAAATATTTTTATTCTGATGGCTGAGAATGTGTTTTTGCAGACGTTTGTGTATAAGTTCGGGCAAAATATTTACGGAGCGGAGCTGCTGAGTTTATTTGCTTTGCTGTTTACCATATACGTTGCGTTTCGCATTGGCGAAGAATATTACAGAGCGGCTTATATTCCGAAAATATCAAGATATATGATTATTGCGCTTGCAATTGCAACTATCTCGTTTGATGCTTATATATTCAGGTTTCTTTTTATCGCTGTTGTATTTTATGTAAGCATGGAAAAAAGACATCAGGAGCTTTGCGATGCTAAAATGGAAACAGAAAATCTTTTAACCGAGCAATCTGGATTTAAAGACATGATGCGCGAAATTTCCAGTTCAATTAAGGATTTTTCGAATAAGAAAGATGCGGCCGATTCTTATTTAGATAGTTTGTGCCGTTTTTTGTCTGCCAAAGGAGCGGCCATTTATGAATGGGAAAACAGCAAAAAGCATTTTGCCTGCGTGTCTGTTACAGGTCTTTATTTTCCGTTTGGCATTGGCAGCGAAAAACTCTTTACCAGAGTGGATTTGCTGCGCGAAATGGCTTTTAAGCAGCACATAAAAGACGAGCGTTCCGTAATTTGGAAATGCGGGCATAACAATGGGAACGGGGTGTTTTTCAATCACGTTTCAGACGATATGGATGAAATTCTCGGAAATCTGTCTCAAGAAGTACATTCAATAATACTTATTCCGCTTTTGCAGGAATCTGATCTTTTGGGAGTTCTTGTTTTGCAAAACAAGGTTGGCAGCGATTATTTGACGGAAGCGGATTTCAACATGGCAAGGAGTTTTTCCAGCTTTGCCGCTATTATTTTGAGCACGAGCCGCATAGCAGAGCAGAAAAACGAGAATTTGAGAATGTCCATGGAGCTTGTTTCTGGCAATGTAATTCAGAATTCTCTGTTTACGAAAGTTGTTCCCAAGGTGCCAGGCATGGAAGTATCTTTCTTTATGGAGCCAGCCAAGGAAATAGGCGGAGACTATTACGATTTCTTTAAAAAAGACGATAAGCTTGCGGTGGTAATAGGAGATGTTAGCGGAAAAGGGGTTTCTGCGGGCATTTTGGTTGCTATTATGCAAACATATTTGCAGAACAAGTATCAGGAAGAAGACGATTTGAAAAAATTGATGCTTGGTTTGAATATTTATTTGTCTCGCAAGATAGAAATGGGCATGTTTGTCACATTGCTGTTTTTTGAGTGGAATTCAAAGCGGAACAAGTTGCGTTATATAAGTTGCGGACATGAGCATATTCTGCATTTCCGTGCCAAAGACAAGACCGTTGAGCGTATTCGTTCCGGAGGTCTTGCGCTTATGATGGATTCCGATTTGGCTCCGTACATAGAAGATTGCGAAATTTCCGTTGAGCCGGGGGATTCTGTAATTTTATACACGGATGGCGTAACCGAGACTTTCAATCCAGGCAAAGAGATTTTTGGGCTGGACAGGCTTGTGAAATTCTTTGAGAACAGGGTTAGCATAAACAATGTCACCATAGAAAAGCAACTTCCTCAAACTCTTGCGGATTGGCGCGGAGATGCTATGCAGACAGATGATATTACCTGCGTACTGATGCAGTTTAAGTGATAATATTTTGCGTAAACAGAACGAGCAAGGCTATTCCAAGCACAATTCTATACCATGCGAAAGGGATAAAATTTTTGCTCTGGACGAATTTCATGAGCCATACCACTGAGAGCCATGCTGAGATAGTGGCTACTATGTATGCCGCTATGGATTCAGGAGTGAGCAAACCGGCTGTATTTCCCGCTTTTATTTCTCCAAGCAACTCATAGCTTCCGGCAGCGAACATGGTTGGAATGCCCACTAAAAACGCAAATTTGACAGCATCTGGGCGCGCAAAGCCTACTATGAGGGCTCCCATAATAGCCATGCCAGAGCGCGAGGCTCCCGGGAAAACTGCTGCGATTATTTGCCCAATGGCTACGGCTATAACAACGGCCCAGGTTAAATTTGAATTCAGGGGTCTTTTTTTTGTGCTATATTCAACGGCAAAGATGACAAAGGCGCCTATCAACACGGCGAAAGCTACAGGTAGAATGGTTTCTGGCAATTTAAGTCCGCATTTTTTAGCGATAAATCCGCCTGCGCCAGTCAGGAAGAAAGCGGCAAACAGTTTTAAAACGTAATCTTTGGTAGCAGGATTCTTCCAATTTGTGAAATATCCGGCTATATCTCTCCAAAACACGAGTGCGCAGGCTGCAATGGGTCCAATTTGTATTAGAACATAAAAAGCATCGCTATATTCATATTTTAAAAAACTGTTGGCAATCAGCATGTGCCCGGTTGAGGATATGGGCAGAAATTCGGTAAGGCCTTCTACCAGGCCTATAATTATGGCTTCGAGCATGGATTGAATATAGTAAACGCTAAATTTACTATATTCAATTCAATGCCATTTAATGCTCAAATGCTTTATTCCCGTTTTAGGGAGCGAATGCTGGCTTCTGTAGCCGCGGAGAGCTCTGTTTTGGCATACAATGCCCGTCTTGTTCACTTGGAGCCTCTAGCCGAGGCTCGTTTTAAAGAAGAGAGCGTGGACGAGTGGCTGGACAATATATGCAAAACTCGTTCGCAGAATTCGGCGAGGGAGCTTGTACGGCTGGCTAAAAAATTTTGGGAATTTGGCATTGAGAAAGGGGCATGGAAAGGAGCGAATCCATTTAGCAAAAAACGTTCTCCTCCATCTTCGCCGCAAGCTGGCGGGAAGCATTTATCTCAGCGTCAAATCCGTGAAGTTTTGCGAAAAGCCCCGGACGATGAAACACGTGCATTTTGGGCGTGTTGCGCATTGGCAGGGTTGCGTCAGAGCGAGGCGGCAAACCTTAAGGCGCGGCAATTAGTGTTGGTTGATAGCGGAGAATTGAGAGTTGAGGGTTTGCCTCAACGTGGCAATGCGCCTGCATTCGTTGAAATAGACGAGGAATTGCGTTTATTGCTGCAATTCATATCCCCATCCTCCTCCCCCCTAGGTAACGACGAGAGATTTCTATTCCTGGATATTCCCAAGCACGCTTCTCAGAGAACGCGCGAGCTTCAGAGCGTTAGTTCTGGTTTGACTTTCAATTTGCTGCGTTATTCTTTTGGAGCAAACTTGATTTTGCAGGGAGCAAGCTTGGAGAAAGTGCGGCAGAGAATGCGGCTCAGTTTGCTTTGCGAGGTTGTGAATTTGTATGGGGGGCTGTTGAGGTGAGAATCTTCAATTCTGCCATAGTTATTGGTTCAAGTGGTTTTATAGGTACGCATCTTTGCCGTGTTTTGGCGGAAAAGGGCATTGAGAATATAAGCAAAATAGATATAAAAGCTACTCCTTCAATAGATATTCGCAAATCTTTTGATATAGAAGGGAATTTTGGCGAAAATACCGTTATATTCAACCTTGCCGCAGTTCACAGGACGCCGGGACATCCAGACGACGAATATTTTGAAACCAATATGCTAGGAGCTGAAAATGTCTGCGCTTTTGCAAAAAAACACGGCATCAAAACCATAGTTTTCACATCCAGCATTTCCCCTTATGGGGCAAGCGAAGAAAAAAAAACAGAGGAAACCTTGCCAACTCCGAATACCCCTTACGGAATCTCAAAACTGGTGGCGGAACATATTCACAAAGAGTGGGCAGCAAGCTCTGCGGATAATTTTTTGAGTATAGTCCGTCCAGGCATTGTTTTTGGAAAAGGCGAGAACGGGAATATGACAAGGCTTTACAAAGCCATGAAAAAGCGAAGATTTGCTTATGCAGGCCGCAAGGATACTATAAAAGCTAGTATTTATGTTAAAGACTTGGTTCGTATTCTGCTTGAGATGGCTGAAAATCCCAGAGAACGCATGCAAACTTACAACTGCACTTATTTCCCAGCGCCGACCATTGAGCATATTGCCGCAACTATGAAGAAAGCAACGAATTTGGACCGCTTTACTCCTTACATTCCCAAAATGCCTCTTATGGCTGTTGCATCTGTCGCCGGCATGTTTGGCGGCTTGGGGCTTGGCATTTGCCCTGAACGGGTTCGCAAACTTATGATTTCCACGAATGTGATCGGGGAAAAGTTGAGCAGGGATTATCCTTTGCAGTTTCCCTTGTATGAGGCTTTTGCGGATTGGTTCAAAGATTGCGAGGGGAGGGAGTTGGCGTGAAAATTGCTCTGGTTCATGACAGATTAACTGATATGGGCGGTGCTGAGCGTGTATTCCAAGCCATTGCGGAAATTTTTGTTGATGCATCGCTATACGCATCGTTAGTCGATCACGACCAGTTGTATGAATATTTCAAGGATAAAAGTATAAAAACTTCATTTTTGCAAAAATTCCCCAAATTTCTTCGCAAAAACCACAGAAATTTTTTTCCTCTGTACCCGTTTGCGTTCGAGAGTTTTGATTTTAGCGGCTTTGATGTTGTTTTAACTTCTACCGTATTTGGTGGAAAAGGTATAATTACGGGAGCAAATACCAAGCATATATGCTATTGTCACACGAGCACAAGGTATTTTTGGGAATATCAGAGAGATTACACTATCAATTTCGGTAAAATCAAAAATACCATATACTCCATTTTGTGTCATTATATGAGAATGTGGGATTATTTGGCGGCTCAAAGGGTTGATTATTTTATAGTAAATTCCAGAGTTGTCCAGGAACGTGTAAAAAAAATTTACCGCAGAGAAAGTACGGTTATTTATCCGCCTGTGCGCTGTTCTCAACTTTTGCCTAGCGAAACGGACGGTGATTATTATCTGGCAGTAAGCCGTTTGGTGGAGTATAAAAGAATTGACTTGGCAGTGAAAGCTTGCAATGAGCTAAAAAAAAAATTAATTGTGATTGGCAAAGGTCAGGAAGCCAAAAATTTGAAAAAACTTGCAGGAGAAACAGTTCAATTTATGGAAAACGCGAGCGATTACGATGTAAAAAAATGCATATCCGAATGCAGAGCATTGCTTTTTCCAGGCGAGGAAGATTTTGGCATTGTTCCTGTTGAGGCAATGAGTTGCGGAAGACCTGTGATAGCATTTGGCAAGGGCGGGGCATTGGATACGGTTGTTGACGGCGAGACTGGAATTTTGTTTGGTGAGCAAACTGTTGAGAGTTTAAAAGGAGCGATTGAAAAATTTGAGGGAATGAAGTTTGATAAGCAAAAAATCAGGAAACATGCGTTGAAGTTTGATGAGAGCGTATTTAAAGAGAAGATTAGGGAGTTTGTGGAGGCAATGTGCGTAAAGTAAATTATGGATCGAGCAGATTGACCATTGTGGATCATAACGAATCCTATGGGCGATATATATTGAGAAAAATAGCCAAAATGGTTAAGATTGAAACTGTTGTTGATTTGGGCTGTGGAAAAGGCAGTGACCTAAAAATTATAAAAGAAGCTTCTGGTTGCAAAAAATTAATAGGGGTTGATTTTGACAGAAGGAATGCGGTTGAATTGGAAAACGAAGGTATTGAAGTTGTTGATTTTGATATAGAAAAAGAAAGGTTTCCATTTGAGAATAATTCTATTGATTTTATAGTAGCTAATCAAGTTATGGAACATTGCAAAGAAATTTACTGGATAAATAGCGAAATTTTTCGTTCGCTAAAAAATGGAGGATATTTATTTTTAGGCACTCCAAATGTGTTGAGCTTGCATAATAGAATACTCGGATTATTGGGATATCATCCGACTCAACATAAGTTACTTGGACCTCATGTAAGACTATTTTCTAAAAAAGATACGATTAAGTTTTATAATTACATCGGGTATGATTTTTTGACTGTGGAAAAGTTTTACGGTTCGAATTTTTATCCCTTTCCTAAATTCATAGCCCGCCCGTTGGCAACAATTTTTCCTAATATGGCTTTTTCCATATTTTTTCTGATTAAAAAAAATGCAGAGTATAATGGGCAATTTTTAGAATATCTTAAAGCTGTTCGTTTGCAGAGTCTTTTTTTTAATGGAGAAAAGACTTAATGAAGTTTGCTATTAATGGGAAATTCCTAAGCGAAAAACGTACAGGAATCCATCGCTATGCAGAGGAATTAGTTCGTTCTTTGGATAAAAATTCAGTTGATTTAAATATAGTTCTTGTGAAGCCGAAGAAAACAGAGATAAATTTGGATTTGAAAAATATAAGAGTTATTGAATATGGCAATGGCAACGGAATTTTATGGGAGCAGATTTGTTTTGCCATTTACAGTCTGTTGTATAATGCTGTCTCAATAAATCTGTGCAACATAACGCCGCTGCTAAAACCAAATGGAATTTCTTGTATTCATGATGTTAGCTACAAGGCAAACCCTGAATTTTTCAGCAACTGGTACGGATTTTTGAGCAGAATATGGCATAAAATAAATTACTGGTTTATTTGCAAATTTTCTAAGAAGATAATTACTGTTAGCGAATTTTCCAAAAGCGAGATAATAAAATTTTATAAGGTAAAACCTGAAAAAATTTCCGTTATTTCCAATAGTTGGCAGCACATTTCGCAAAAATTCAGCAAATCCTTGAATTCTGAAAATCGAAGTTCAGACAATTATTTTTTCGCAATGTCCAGCATAGCTAAGAACAAAAATTTCAAATGGGTTTTGGAAGTGGCAAAAAGAAATCCAAAGCAAAAATTTAAAATTGCGGGTAGCTTTAATCCTACTAGATTCGGCGTGAACATGGATTTTAACGAATTGGAGAATGTTGAGTTTTTGGGTTATGTTAGCGATGAGGAAGCAAAGACTTTGATGCAGAATTGCAGGGCATTTTTGTTTCCGAGTTTTTATGAGGGTTTTGGTTTGCCGCCTATGGAAGCTCTGGCGGTTGGTGCAGAGATAGTCGTTTCGAATATTCCCGTGTTGAGAGAGGTTTATGGAAATTCAGCGCATTATGTTGAACCGAATAATTACGATGTAGATTTGGAAGGAGTTTTGGCAGAAGAAGTTGAACCTGCAGAAAATGTATTGGGAAGGTATAGCTGGAATGAGAGCGGAGAATTGCTGGGGAAGTTGATATGTTAAAAGCATTGGGAAGCATTTACATTGTTATCATAATATTTTTTGCTGTGTTCGATAGTGTTAGAAATTATACTTATTTGCCAGCGGTTTTTGGATATTTAAAGGAAATTGCAGTTTTTGCATTGCTTTTTAGCATGTTTTTTGTAAAGGTATCTTTTCCCAAGATTCGCGATGTGAGTCCATTCTTTTATGCCTGTTTTTTTTGCTTGCTTTTTACCCTGTATCACACCGTGTTTTCTTATGATTCAAATAGCCGGACTATAATTTATTCAATAAAAAGCTTGGAATTTTTTCTTTGTTTGCTAATTTTTTGTAATATTTCGAAAATTTCAAATTATAGCATTGATGATGCGGTGCGTATTTATTTGAAAATGTGTGTAGCTCTTTTGTTGGTCAATATTATCGGATTTTATATTCCAAATCCAATAGTCCATACTGATATTGGAATCGATAAGGGACTGATGGCTTACAACGGAAGATTTGGTTTAGGGCAGGCTCCTATAACGCTTTTTCCGCTACTGATAGTTTTTATATATCAATTGGCTTTTGGGCTATCTAGAAATGGGAAATATTTGTTTACGCTTGCATGCGTTGCAAGTATATTTTTGGGAATAGCTACAACGGCTATTGTAATTATAGTTGCTGTTACTATTGCTTTTTTGCTTTTATCCCGTTTGCATAGTAAATATTTTGTCGCTGGAGCGCGTTTTTCCATTGTCGGTCTAATATGCGTTATTATTGTTATTATTTACGCTTTTAACAAACTGCAAGAAATGGGAATAAATCCACTTTTAATGTATAGTAAAATTAACGCAGTGATTACTGGGGATTTGATATCAGATCCTGCAATGGCTTCGAGAATTGGATACAAAAAATTGGTTGTCGATGCAGAATTGCCATTGACAGAAATTCTATTTGGCAGGAGTTATAATTACTATCAAAGACTTTATATTGGTGCAGAAAGAATTCATGTTGATATACCAATAGAAAATACTTATGCTAATATTTATGCAACGAGTGGCGTAATTGGATTTTTTTGTTTTACGGGTTTTATTTTGCTTAACGGCTTGAGGCAATTAAAGCTTTTTATAGAAAATAAAAAACGATGCGAAGCAATGCTTTTTATTTTGTTGTTAATTGCATTTAGCCTTTATTCATATACGTTGCCGATAACAGATGTGTATTCAATGGCAAGCGGATTCGCATTGTTCTTTGCATGGGCATTAAAAAGGCAGGCAAAACCACGCAATATGCCGGGAGCAGCGTGAAATGAATATTCTTGTTATTAGCAATATATATTTTCCGGATAAAGCTGGCGGTGCAGAAATAATCGCACAAAAATTAGCGGAATCATTGCATAAAAGAGGTCATAGAGTTAATGTATTGGCAACATCAGAGGAAAATTGCATAGACACTGTAAATGATGTGACTGTCCATAGAGTTAAGATGGAAAATTTTTATAGCATAACAAATAAAAGACGAGGAAAATTTCTGCGGATGTTATGGCATTTCCGGGATATTTACAATAGTTCTATGAAAAAATATATAAGAGAGATTGTAAATAGAGAAAAACCTGATATAGCTCTTGTTCATAATATGGTAGGATTTTCTATTTCCATATATGATGAGTTGAAGAGTTTGAACATTCCATTTGCGCAGGTTTTGCATGACCGATATGTGCTTTGCCCGAATTCCAATATGTTCAAAAAAGGCAAAATTTGCAAAAAACAATGTTTTATTTGCAAATTGATGCGTTTGCGCCATGTTAAAAAAACATCGCAGGCCAGTGCAGTCATTGGCGTTAGCGAATCTGTATTGAATGTGACAAAAGAACATGGCTATTTTGCCAATGTTCCAGGTTATGTTATTTACAATACCATGGATGTTCCAAAGGCTGAACATAAAAATTGGAATGGGACAGGTGAGTTGAAAATCGGTTTCATTGGCACTCTCGCTCAAAACAAGGGAGTGGAATGGCTGATAAAGGAATTTGCAAGATTAAAAATAAATGCAAGATTGACAATTGCAGGCTCAGGTTATTCGCAGTATGTAGAATATTTGAAGGGTTTAGCGAAAGGCAATAATAGAATTAAATTTATCGGTTTTGCGAATGCTTTTGAATTTTATTCTCAAATACATTTGTTGGCAGTTCCTAGTTTGTGGCACGAAAGTTTTGGATTGGTAGCTATTGAATCTCTTGCCAGTGGCGTGCCTGTGATCGCTTCCAAAATGGGAGGGTTGCCTGAAATTGTAAAGAAAAATGCAAATGGATTGTTCTGTTTTCCCGAAAGCCCAAACTCATTGGGAGAATGCATTGTAAAACTTTATGAAAAACCAGAGTTGCTTGAGCAAATGAGCGTTAACGCAAGAGACTCGGTTGGAATTTTTTTGAATGTTGGCAAATGGATTGAAAAATATGAAAATGTTTTTAGAGAGGTTATGAAATGAAATATATTTATTGTTTGATAAGTACTGTAAAGGATATTTATTATGAGCAAGCTTTTATAAGCATAACATCTCTAAGAATGCATACTCCCAATGCTTTTGTAACTTTGTTTACAGACAAGGAAACGATTGATTCCATTGAAAATAGAAAGGCCGACATAAGAAAAATTGCAGATGAAGTTATCATAGAAAACTTCGAAAGCAAAGTTAGTAATTTTAAGCGAAGCCGTATGCTGAAAACAGCAATGCGAAATAGAATAGAAGGAGATTTTTTATACATAGATAGCGATACAGTTGTTTGCCAGGATTTAAGCGAAATTGGGGATATAAATTTTGAATTAGGCGCAGTATTGGACGGGCATACATTAAACTTGCTAAATTTCCGAAGATTCAGCGTAATAGTACCTTTGAAAAGAATGCTGAATAAAGCCGATTTCTACGATTATCCTTATTATTTTAATAGCGGATTGTTATTTGTAAGAGATACAAAATGTAACAGGATTTTTTTTGAGAAATGGAGCGAGAATTATTTTCTCGGTTGCCAAAGAGGAGTGCGAATAGATCAACCTTCTCTTGCGTTGACAAATTATCAATCAAATTTTCCAATAAAGGAATTGGATGGAAGATGGAATGTTCAGGTATGGAATGGAGCAAATTATCTGCACAATGCAAAAATTATGCATTATTACGCAAGCGATGACAGTGAATATGAGCCGTTTTCTCGTACTTTGCCATTAAAACTTAAAGAAATGGGATGTTTAACGGAAGATGAGTTGTTTTTGGTTGCCCAGCCTCGAGGTTTCTTTGGAAAAGCGGCCTTTATAGCTGTTGGGGACGACTATGAAATCTGTCGCTCGAATATAGGCGGTTTACTTAGAAAATTATATAAACATAAATTTTTGTTCAAGCTGATAGACAAGATATTTGCTTTGCCTAGAATGATAAATGCAAGACTTTATTCGCGTAGGAGAAACAAATGATTTTTGATCTTCCGCAAATTAAATATCCTATGCAAAAAGGGCTTATTTCAATAATTGTCCCGATATATAATGACGAAGTTTATATTAGGGAATGTCTTGACAGTATTCTTGCACAGACATTTACGAATTGGGAAGCGCTTTTGGTGAATGACGGTTCAACTGATGGTACTGGAAAAATAATTGACGAATATGCAAAAAAAGATTTGCGATTTATTGCCATTCACAAACAGAACCAAGGAACTCTGCTTGCTAGGAAAACTGGTTTGGAGAATTCAAAAGGAGAATTTATTGCAAATATAGATCATGATGATACGTATCATCCTAAGTTTTTAGAAAAAATGCATGCTAAGATTATAGAAACAAATTCTGATTTTGTGTGGTGCAGATGTCAAGTTACAGATAAAAGAAGCGATTATTATGTAACTGATTGCAAATGGAGTGCAGATGCATGTGAAAATATAGCAACAATGATAAGTTCTTCGCTGGGAATGACCTTTACAACGTGGGATAAACTGATAAAGAGGCAAATTTATGCCAAAGTTTGTTTTTTGGATATGCATTTAGTTATTGGCGAAGATCCAGTTCAAATGCTTCAGGTTGCATATCATTCAAAAGCAGCGGCATTTGTTTCAGAATGTCTTTATACCCATAATACGGTTACGGGAGCATCTTCAATTAATTCAAGCCCAGATCCGATTTTTGGTATTATGGCTATGATTTCTATGAAAAAGACTCTAGAATATATTTTTAAAGGGGTTATTCCTCAGAATGTGAAAGATGCTTTTTATTCGCGGAATACAGCTAGGGATTATTTTTGTCTGGATAAGAAAATAAGAGCGCAATTTAAGGATGAAATAGGATCGATTATACCAAATGTCATAAAGGCAGAAAGGAAATTAGACTTGAAAATTTGTTTATTTTTGGCGAGCAAGGGGTTTGAAAGCCCGTTTAAATTGCGAGAGTGGATTAAAAAAATGATAAGGAGGCGTATAAATGATTAGTGAGCAATCGCAGCAAGCATATTCTGACATTATGAGACCAGAAATGGTCCCGTTTTTGCCAGATGAATATTCAAATGTTTTGGAAATAGGTTGCAATGATGGTAATTTTCGTAAATACGTTAGCAAACCTTGCGAGTATTGGGGGGTAGAACCATTCAAAGGTGCCGCAGATATAGCAAAAACAAGAATGAACAGAGTATTAACTGGTTTTTATGATGAAGTTGAGAATCAGATTCCTGATGATTATTTTGATTTGATTATAGCAAATGATGTTATTGAACATATGGAACAGCCTTGGAATTTTTTGCGGACCATTAAAAAGAAAATGAAGAAGAATGCTTCTTTAGTGCTGTCTATTCCAAATGTTCGTTATTACAAAAATTTAAAAGAATTATTATGCGATAGAGATTGGGAATATAAGGATGAAGGTATTTTAGACATTACGCATTTGCGTTTTTTTACGGAGAAAAGTATAGTTCGTTTGTTAAATGAAAATTACTTTGAAATAGAAAAAATGCAAGGAATAGGCCCAAAAGTAAAGAAAAGATATTTGTTTTTGCTTTGGGTATTAAAAATTATTTTTGGAAAAGATGTTGAATTTTTGCAGTTTGGAGTGAGGGCTAAGATATGAATAAAAAGCTTCGAGCTTTGGGCGTAGTACTGCCACAGTTTCACCCAATTCCAGAGAACGATGAATGGTGGGGCAAGGGTTTTACGGAATGGACTAATGTTGCAAAAGCAATACCTCGTTTCAAAGGCCATTACCAACCGCATATTCCAGCAGATTTGGGGTTTTATGATCTGCGGCTGGAAGAATCTAGAATTGCACAAGCGGAATTGGCAAAGAAATATGGCATTTATGGGTTTTGTTATTACCATTATTGGTTTAACGGCAAGCAATTATTGGAAAAACCTGTAAATGAGATTGTGGCAAGCGGCAAGCCAGATTTCCCTTTTTGTTTGTGCTGGGCAAATCATCATTGGGGCAGGAATTGGGATGGTTCAAGCGAAAAAATAATGCAAGCGCAAGAATATAGCAATAATGACCACTTGAACCACTTTAATTATCTGGTTAAAATTTTCAAAGATGAGCGTTATATTAAGGTTAATGGCAGGCCGTTGTTTATTATAACCAATATTGAGCATATTCCTAATGTCGGTGAAGCTGTTGGAATTTGGAATGCAGAGGCGAAAAATAATGGATTTGAAAAAGGACTTTATTTGCTTGGAACCAACTATAAATTTAAGGGGAATCCAATAGATTTTGGCTTTGAAGGTACTTGGGATTTTATGAAGAATATTTCTTTAACAAAGGGAAATTTGCTATATAGAATTAGAAATAGACTTAAAAGAATAGCAGGATTAGAAAATAGGTTAGAAGATAAAATTATATATTACAGTACTTGCGTAGAAAATGCTTTTGCAAGAATTATTGAAAAAAAATTATGGAAAGTATATCCAGAAATTGTCCCTGGTTGGGATAATTCTGCTAGACGAAAAAAAGAGGCTACAATAATAAAGGATTCAACCCCAGAGCTTTACGAAAAATGGCTCGCCAACACTTGTGAAAAATTTGAGCCATACAGCGAAGAAGAAAACTTTATATTATTGAATGCAATGAACGAGTGGGCTGAAGGCAATCACTTGGAACCAGATTTGAAATGGGGTTTGAAATATTTGGAAGCGACTAAGAGAATTTTGGAGATGTATAAATGATTATTTTTGAAAAAATCTTGAATAAAATTAAATGCTATTGGAAAAATAAAAAATTTCTCAAAGCGTGGAAAATTAAAAATATGAATAATTACACGACTCCTGGAGATATTTCTTCAATAGATAAAATTGACTCTTTAAATCGTTTAGAAATAGGGGGGAAAACTTATGGAGTAATAAATTTTATAGATTCTCATTCGTCGGGCGAGATGTTAAAAATCGGTTCCTATTGCAGCATTGCCCCAGGGGTATATTTTTTGCTTGGAGCGGAACATTGTACTTCTTCAATATCTACTTATCCATTTAAGGTATGTTTGTATGGAGCGAGGAAGGAAGGGTTGTCGAAGGGAGATATTTTAGTTGGAGACGATGTGTGGATTGGAATGAATTCTAGAATTTTAAGTGGAGTTTGCATAGGAAAAGGTGCTGTTGTAGCGACCAGTTCTGTGGTTACGAAAGATGTTGAGCCTTACTCCATTGTTGGCGGTAATCCAGCAAGGCATATTAGATATAGATTCTCCGAAAACTTGAGAATGAAACTATTAGAGACAGATGTAGTTAGATTATTCAATTTTTTTACAGAAGAGGATTTAGATTTGATTTATGAGCCTTTAACGGAAGATGTTTTGAATGAGTTGCTTTCGTTAGAATTAAGGAACAATGGAGAGAATTTTGGGTTGTATAAACATGGAGAAAACAAATGTTGAAAAAAATATTATTTGATTTTATAACTTTGCAAGATGATGTTATTAACGGGGGGATGTTTTATACACAGAAAATATTCTATGAAATAGTAAATAAAGATGTTGAAATTTACGGTTTATACGATGGGAATATTCCGATCAGCGAAAGAATAAGAACAATACTAAATATGCATAAAATAGCTTTAATTGATATTAGAGATAGAAATGTATATGAAACAATAAATAATATGCAAATAGATACTTTTTTTATAGGAATTGCTCAGCGCTATAACTCTTTTGATTTATGCGATTTAAAGTGCAAGATAGTTATTGTTTGCCATGATCTGTTTGATATGTCTTTGGAGTATTTTAAAATTTTGCAATCCGATCCTTTGAAAACTTTTACTAAAAAATACTTAATTAGAAAAAGACAGAAGAGAAATAAAATAAAACTTATCCTTATGTTTTTATTATATCCTTTGGTTTTGTTGAGACGGTATATAAGGCAAAAAAAAGAACAAAAAAGAACCATGCATAATTATGAAAATTTAAAAAAATTAATTATACAGGATAACGTGTTTGTTGTTACGGATTCCGAATACTCTAAATATAGCATAGAATATTTTTTAGGAACCCCAAAAAATAAAATAAAAGTTTTTTATGCGCCTTTTAGCAATGGAAAATTTGAAGAAAATGCAGTAACTTTTAATGAGAGCTTATTAAAAGATAAAAAATATTTTTTACTGATATCAATGGACAGATCTACCAAAAATGCAATCTTATTTATAGAGCAATGGGAAAAAGTTTGTTTATATACAAATTATGAATATGATTGCGTTTTAATTGGAAAAATTAAAGTGAATATGAAAAATTGCATTATTCTTGAAGAAGTTGATTCTTCGGAACTAGCTTATTTATATAAAAATGCTTTTGCGCTTGTTTATCCGAGTTTTGCGGAAGGTTTTGGATATCCGCCTATAGAAGCAGCTGCTTACGGTACGCCAAGTATATGCTCCAATGTCACTTCAATACCGGAAATTTGTGGCGATATGCCTGTTTATTTCTCGCCTTTTTACCAGGAGGACTTGTTCAGAGCAATGATAAAAATGATGGAGAATAGAGATATTTATGTTGAGAAGGCTAAACAGAGATTTTTAGAAGTTATCCATAGACAAAAGGAAGATTTGGAAAAACTTTTTGATTTAATTTTAGGAGAAAGAATATGAGGAATGAACTATGAAATCAACTAAAGTTCTTGTGCTTCTTTCTGAATATAGCGATGCTATATACGATGGAACTATGTGTACTAAAAGAAACTGCATGGTATTGAGTTCTATTTTTGATTGTTCTTTTCTCTATGGGGCTGAAATATAGTTGCATAAAGATATGATGATCTATAGCAAAGGATATATTTTCAAGGTATATCGCGATGAAAAAATGGCTGTCGGAAACGATTATATTTGTCGTTTTCTAATATCGAATGTTTTTATATGGGCAACCGGTAGTATTTTCTATATTTACCGCATGAATATGAAAATAGTCAGCATTACTAGAGGTTTAGGCATATGTTGTTCTGAAGAAACAAGCTTAATCCCCAAGCCTAATGCATTTATAGCTAAGGATTTGGAATTAAGCCAAAGGCAAAAGCAAGGGCAGAAAAAACTCATTGAATTTATGTTAGGAGGGAAAAATGATTTTTAGAATTATAAATAGAATGAAAAAATATAGAGATAATAAAATTTTTCGAGAAAAATATAGAATTTTTCTCGAAAAATGGAAAAATGAAAATAAAATGAATTATACGCAACCGATTGGTCGGTTATTGCAGACTTTATCTACTGATATTTTTGAACGGTTGAAAATAGGAAAGATGACTTATGGTGCTATAAATTTTTTGCCAGCACCGGTTCATACGTCAGATAAAATGTTGAAAATAGGTTCGTATTGTAGCATTGCTCCTGGAGTATGCTTTCTACTAGAAGAAGAGCATACTATTTCTTCAATATCAACTTATCCGTTTGCTGTGATGTCATTTGGGACAAAAGGATATGCTTTGTCAAAAGGAGATATTGTAGTAGGAGATGATGTTTGGATTGGTTTGAATGCTATTATTTGTAGTGGTATTAATATTGGGCAGGGAGCAATTATTGGCGCTGGTAGCGTTGTGACAAAAAATGTTGAGCCGTATTCCATTGTTGGTGGAAATCCTGCAAAACATATTAGGTATAGATTTTCAGAAAATTTAAGGGAAAAATTGCTGAAAGTTGACATAATAAAATTATTTGATTCTTTTGCCGAAAAAGATATGGGTTTGATTAATACGCCGTTAACGGAAGATATTTTGGATAAGATGCTTTCGTTAAATGTTGAAACTTGCGAAATATCTTCAGGAGGAAAAACATGAAAGTAGTCATCCTTGCTGGTGGTCTAGGTACTCGCCTTTCAGAAGAAACAAGCCTTGTCCCCAAGCCCATGGTGGAGATAGGCGGTCGCCCTATTTTATGGCATATTATGAAAATTTATTCTTACTATGGATTTAACGAATTTATAGTGCTCACAGGCTACAAATCGCATATAATCAAAGACTATTTCATCAATTACTATACGCGCTACTCCGACATAACTGTTGATATGGCCAGCAATTCTGTTGAGCTTCATACTACTAGAAACGAGCCTTGGAAGGTGACCATGCTTTACACTGGCCCAGATACCATGACTGGTGGCAGGCTTTTGAAAGCAAAAGAATTTCTGGGCAATGAGCGTTTCATGCTCACTTATGGCGATGGGGTAAGCGATGTGAACATTCCAGAATTAATCAAATGTCATGAGAACTCCGGGCAATTGGCAACGTTAACTTCCGTTCAATCTGGCGGCAGATTCGGAACAATCAAAATGACTAGCGAAGGAACTGTTGAAATTTTCAAGGAAAAACCTATTGAAGACGGCGTGTGGATCAACAGCGGATTTTTTGTGATGGAGCCTGCGATATTTGATTATTTAACCGAAGGCGATGAGACTATTTTAGAACGTAAACCTTTGGAAAAACTGGCCGAAGAAAGGCAATTGAATGCGTACAGACATCACGGTTTTTGGCAAGCAATGGATACTCTTAGAGATAAAAATGAATTGACGGATATGTGGATGACAGGACATGCACCTTGGGCGTTGTGGCTAAAATGAGTAATGATTTTTACAAAAACAAAAGAGTTTTCATAACCGGACACTCCGGTTTCAAAGGCACTTGGCTATGCCAAATACTTTTATCAGCAGGCGCAGAAATAACAGGATACTCTTTAGACAGCAATGATGTCAGAGACAAAGACGCTCTTGTCAAAAAGATGCAAGAATCCAAACCAGATATCGTATTCCATCTTGCTGCCCAGCCTTTGGTTCGCCGTTCCTACCTTGAACCTGCGCTCACTTACGAAACAAATGTAATGGGAACTGTGAATGTTCTTGAAGCTTTGCGGTTAACCCCATCGGCGAAATCCTTTGTGAATATCACTACAGATAAGGTATATGAAAATAAGGAGTGGCATTGGGGGTATCGCGAGAATGAAAATCTTTGCGGATTGGATCCGTATTCAAATAGCAAATCGTGCAGCGAGTTGGTTACCTACAGCTATCGCCATTCATTTTTTAACAACAAAGATGCACCTGCTATTTCCACCGCTCGTTCTGGCAATGTGATAGGCGGCGGCGATTATTCCGAAAATAGGATTATTCCAGATTGCATTCGTGCTGTGATGGCTGGTAAAGACATTATTGTGCGCAATCCAAGCTCTGTTCGCCCGTATCAGCATGTGCTTGACTGCCTTTCCGGGTATCTTTTGCTTGCAGAAAAACAGTTTACGGACAAAGATATTGCAGGAAATTACAATTTTGGTCCTGACGAAGAAAGTTGCGTTAGCACAGGTTCTCTTGCAGATTTATTTTGTAAAGCTTGGGGCAATAATGTTCGTTGGATAAATCAAGGAGATAATGGCCCTCACGAAGCTAATTTTTTAAAACTTGACTGTTCAAAGTCGAAGGCGGTGTTGGGTTGGAAACCGAGATGGGGCATAGGAACTGCGGTGGAAAAAACTGTGGAATTTGCCAAAATAAAAACTGACGAGGAAAAAGCAAAATGCATGAAGCGACAAATAGAGGAGTATTTCCATGAAACTTGAGCAAGCAAAAATAGACGGAGTTTTCATAATTAATTCCGAGCCATTCAAAGACGACAGAGGTTTTTTTAATCGCATTTTTTGCCAAAGAGAATTGGAAGCAATAAGGCCTGGGATTGCAATAGCTCAGATCAATCATTCCATGACAAAAACGAAGGGAACTATAAGAGGCATGCATTTTCAAAATTCACCTCATGCTGAGATGAAAATTGTCCGTTGCGTAAAGGGTAGTATTTTTGATGTTGCGGTTGATTTGCGAAAAGATTCGCCTACTTTTTTGCAGTGGCATGCGGAAGTGCTCTCTGCGGAAAATATGAAAGCGTTGGTTGTGCCGGAAGGCTGCGCACACGGGTTTCAGTCGCTGGAAGACGATGTTGAGATGATATATTTGCACACTCTGTTTTATTCAAAGCAATCGGAAGGGGCAATTCGTTATAACGAGCCTAAAGTTGCGATTAAATGGCCATTGGATAGTACAGTAATTTCAGAAAAAGATTTGTCATATCCTTTTTTGGTTGACAATTATGGAGGTATTGTTTTATGAAATGCAGACATTGCGGAAAAGAATTACAGCACGAATTTATAGACTTGTATAATTCGCCGCCTTCTAATTCCTATTTGACGAAGGCGCAACTCAATGAACCGGAAACGATGTATCCTTTGAAACTATATGTTTGCGAACATTGTTTTTTGGTTCAAATAGACGAATACAAAAAATCATCGGATATATTCAACTCGGAATACGCCTATTTTAGCTCTTATTCATCTTCGTGGCTTGAACATGCGAAAAAGTATGTGGGCATGATAACGGAAAAATTAAATTTGAGCAAAGATTCTTTTGCAATTGAAATAGCCAGCAACGATGGGTATTTGCTGCAATACTTCAAAGAGAAAAACATTCCTTGTCTTGGGATTGAACCGACCGCTTCAACTGCAAAGGCGGCAAGGGAAAAAGGCATTGAAGTTTTGGAAAAATTCTTTGGCTCATCCACGGCTAAAGCACTCAAACAAGCGGATTTAATAATAGGCAACAATGTTCTGGCTCACGTGCCCGATATAAACGACTTTGTAGCAGGATTGAAAATAGCGTTGAAGCCTGGCGGAACAATAACAATGGAATTTCCGCATTTGCTGAATTTGATTAATCTCAATCAATTTGATACTATTTATCACGAGCATTTTTCGTATCTGTCGCTGATAGCTGTGCAGAAAATATTTAGTTCGCAAGGATTGAAAATATATGATGTTGAAGAGCTTTCAACTCATGGCGGCAGTCTGCGCATTTACGCTGCGCATGATGAAAATGCGAAAGATAGCGTAGATTGTGTAATCAAGAAAGAGATTGTTGCTGGACTTGGAACCATTGAGGGATACCGTGGTTTTGAGGAGAAGGTTCAGAAAGTCAAATGGGATTTTATAGACTTTTTGTTGAAAGCTAAAAAAGAAGAGAAGAAGATAGCTGCTTACGGTGCTGCGGCAAAAGGCAATACCTTTTTGAACTATTGTGGAGTTAAAGCTGATATAATAGATTTTGTTGTGGATGCTTCGCCTCACAAACAGGGTAAGTATTTGCCATTGAGCCATATACCGATTGTTTCTGAGGATGTTCTGAAACAAGAAAAGCCTGATTATGTCATTATTTTGCCTTGGAATTTATGCGAGGAGATTACCAAGCAGTTGAGTTATGTAAAGGCATGGGGGGCGCAATTTGTAACGGCAGTTCCGGAGGTTAAGAAATATGAGTAATCTCTCTCAAATATTCTACACAAAGCCTTCTATTACCCAAAAGGAAATAGATTATGCTACAGAAGCAGCTACCACAGGCTGGGGAGCGCAATGCTATGAGTATATCACCAAATTTGAGACCCTATTTAAAGAGCATTTAGGGGTAAATTATGCAATAGCCACATCAAGCTGCACAGGGGCAACGCACATGGGACTTTATGCGCTTGGCGTTGGCTTGGGAGATGAAGTTATTATTGCGGATATAAATTGGATCGCCCCAGCGGCAGCAATTACTTATACTGGTGCTAAAGTTGTGCTTGTTGATGTACTGCCAGACACATGGTGCATTGACCCTAAAGAAGTTGAAAAGGCTATAACCAAACGGACAAAGGCTATTATTGCTGTGCATGTATATGGAAATTTATGTGAATTGGACGAGCTTTTGCGCATTGGTGAAAAGTACAACATTCCTGTAATTGAAGATGCGGCAGAGGCGGTAGGTTCAATTTACAAAGGAAGGCGAGCTGGCTCGTTGGGCGCTTTTGGAGTGTTCTCATTTCACGGGACAAAAACAATCACTACAGGCGAGGGCGGAATGTTTGTTACGCAAGATGCAGAACTGTACGAAAAGGTTTTGACTCTTTCCAATCATGGGCGAAGCAAGACGCAGGCAAAACAATTCTGGCCTGATACTGTTGGCTTCAAATATAAAATGTCAAATATTCAGGCTGCAATAGGTTGCGCTCAAATGGAGAGAATTGATGAATTAATTAATAAAAAGCGGCTTGTATTCAAATGGTACAAAGAAAAGCTAAATGGCCTTCCTTTGAGCTTAAATGCTGAGCCACGAGATTGCCAAAACGGGTATTGGATGGTAACTATTGTTGTTGATGAAGGCGTTTCTTTTGACCGAGAACAGTTGTTGCGGGAATTCAAGAGCAATAATATTGACGGGAGAGTGTTTTTTTGGCCTTTGTCGCTTGTTAGGAATGATGACGAGCGTTTTGTTAAGGCTGGGGAAAATTTTGTATCTTACTCTCTGTATAATCGTTCAATAAACCTTCCCTGTTATAATGATATTGCGGAAGAAGATATTGAAAGGGTTGTTGTGTGCATAAAAAAGGTTTTGGAGTGTAGTTCAAATAATGAAGTTAAAAGCTAGAGAATACAAGCGGTTTGAGGATATTAAACACCTGCGTGCTGATGGAAGCGAATATTGGCATGCACGTGAGTTAGCTATAGTTTTAGATTATGTGCAATGGCGAAACTTTATGAAGGTTTTGGACAAAGCTATGATTGCTTGCAACAATAGCGGACATGATGTCATTTACGATTTTGCCGATGTCAGCAAAATCGTAAATGCAGGAGCAACCTCAAAACCAGTTAAAGATTATGAACTTTCGCGATATGCTTGTTATCTAATAGTTCAAAACGGTGATCCACGTAAAGAAATTATAGCTCTTGGGCAAACATATTTTGCTATTCAAACATACAGACAAGAAATTGCAGATAGATTCAATCAACTTAATGAAGACAGTAAGCGGTTAGTTATACGAGGAGATATTAAGCAATGGAATCAAATGCTTGCAGAGGCGGCTCGTAATACGGGCGTAATAACTGATGAGGAATTTGCGATTTTTCAAAATGCTGGATATATGGGATTATACGGTGGTCTAACCGTTAAAGATATTCATGAAAAAAAAGGATTGGCCGTTCGTGATAAAATACTGGATTTTATGGGAAGCACAGAACTTATTGCTAATCTTTTTCGCATATCTCAGACGGAAGAAAAACTTAAACGTGATGTTGTAAATAATGCAATTGAAGCTAATAAAATTCACCATTTTGTTGGGAGTGAAGTTCGTGCTGCAATCAAGCGTGTTGGAGGTACAATGCCTGAAGACTTGCCAACGCTAAGCAAGAGTATAATTCAAATTGAGAAAGAACGTCTTTCTATGTTAAAGCTAAAAGCTAAGAAAAAAATGCTTATGCTGGATGAGGATTGATTATGATATTACGGAATAAGATGTTGAAAGGGTGGTTGTGCGCATAAATCGGAGGTTAACAGCGTATGAAAAATAAAGTATTAATCGCCGGTATTGCGGGAGCTTCGCTAGGAACAGAGATTTTGAAGGCTCTGGTTTTAACAGGGAAATATGATATCTATGGCGCAGATATTTCAAAAACGGCGTATGGATTATATGATGCTGGTTTTGTTGAAACTTTTATTGCGGACAGCAATAATTATATACCATCGATAATTGATATTTGTTTAAGGAAGAATATAGAAATAATAATACCAGGTGGTGAAATCCCATTAAATTTACTCTCGCAAGGTGAAAATGAGTTGGCAAAACATAACATCAGGTATATTGGAAATGACACAAATATTGTAAGCGTATTTTCAGATAAGAATAAAACTTTTGAAGTATTAAAAACGCATGGATTTGAAATTCCAATTACAGCTTTGGGAAATTCAAAGGAAAATATAAGCAAAATCGGATTGCCATGCATTGTTAAACCAAGCACAGGAACGGGTGGCAGTGTTATGGTTTTTTCGGCTTTTACTATAGAAGAGGCGTGGAGTTATTGCCAGTTTATATTGAATGCTGGCAAAACGTCAATTGTTCAAGAATATATCCCCGCTTTAGAAGGTGAATATACGGTTGGGGTGCTTTCTTTTGCCGATGGAGAAATAGCAGGTTCTATTGCTATGAAAAGAAGTCTGGATGCAAAATTGTCGGTTGCTTCCAAAAGAGATGATGTAATTATTTCTGGCGGGTATTCACAAGGTTATATTGATGATTTTTCTGATATACGATCGCAGTGCGAAAAAATTGCAAAGGCTGTAGGCAGTTGCGGACCATTTAATGTTCAAGGCAGAATAAAAAATGGAAATTTCATACCATTTGAAATAAATCCTCGCTTTTCGGCATCTACATATTTAAGGGCAATGGCTGGGTTTAATGAAATTGATATGTTTTTAGAAAGTATTTTAAACGGCGAGAAGAGTTATTTTAATTGCCCAAAGAAAGGATGGTATTTACGTTCATTTCAGGAACAATTTATTGAAAAGTTAAAATCGGAGGTGTAACAATGATACGTTGGATTATTCAAGAAAAACTTGGCACGGCTCCAGCTAATGCAGATTGTATTGGCAATGATGTTGTTGTTTTGGATGTCCGAGATTTGGTTGATAGAAGCGGAAATTCTGCGAATTTAATAAAATCAAAAATAGGTGAAGGTGTTGCTTTTCTAGAATCCGGTAAGCGTGTCATAGTTTGCTGCGATTATGGTATATCGAGAAGCAATGCGATTGCCGCAGGGATTTTATCAAAATTCAATAAAGTGTCACTTTCAACAGCCTTGAAAGAGGTTATTTACAGTACTGGGGAGAAAGAAATAAAAATTGATGTGTTAAATATGGTACGTCTTGCACTGAATGAAAAAAATAATGAGAATGATTCTATTCAAAAAAATATTTTAGTAACGGGAGGCTCAGGTTTTGTTGGTAAAGCATTACTGCCTCTTTTAAATACTAAATACAATTGTTTTGCGCCGTCTAGTAGCGATATAGATTTATTAAATGGAGCGGCAGAGCTAGATCTGTATGTAAAAGAAAATAAAGTTTCTCATATAGTGCATTTAGCAAACCCAAGAACATATACTTCAAATAAGAGTCTAGGTATAACCTTGACTATGTTGCGAAATGTATTGGAAGTATGCAAAAATAATAATGTAACTCTTGTGTATCCGTCAAGTTGGGAAATATATTCCGGATATGCAAGCAATTGCTTATTGGCCGATGAGTCATTGCCGCCAAATCCCAAAGGTCCATACGGAGAAACAAAATGGCTGTGCGAAAATCTTATTAAATTATTTATAGAGAAGCACAATCTAAAAGTTGCCATGTTAAGAAGTTGTCCTTTATATGGCGTTGGAGGAGAACGCCCAAAGTTTTTATGGTCATTTATTGATTATGCAAAAAAGGCACTGCCAATAAAAACGCATTGTTTCTTGAATGGTTCGCCAAGCCTAGATTTAATGTATGTTGAAGATTTCAGCAGTGCTATTGTTGCAATTTTGGATAAAAATTACTGTGGATATATGAATTTTGGGACAGGCAGATTAATTTCTACAAAAGAAGCCGCAGAAATAATATGCGGTTATATTAAGTCTGATAGCACAATAGAATCAGTTGCTATATCCGAATATGCACCAAACATTGCTATGAATAATTCATTAGCGCGGCAAATTTTAGGTTGGGAGGCTTCAATACGGTTTGAAGACGGAATTAAAAGGCTTATTGGAGGTGTGTAAAATGGATAATAACGAAATTGCCTTGCAGGAATCATTTGCGTGGGAGAGAAAAACGCATTTTAATAATTACAATCAAATACTTGGTTATTATCAAGCAGTTTCTGTATTGGAAAATTTTGGCTCTTGGGGGGGGGGGGGGGGGGGTAATGAATAGATTATTAGATATGCCTTGTGGAGATGGATATATTACTGGATTATTGGCTCCGTATTTTAAAGATACTGTAGGTATTGATGCTTCTGAAAAACATCTCGAAAAAGCAAGGGAAAACTATCCAAATATACAATTCTATCACCAATTAATTGAAGACTTTGAGTCATCTGAAAAATTTGACACGATTACTATGTTGAATATTTTGGAGCATGTAATAGACCCAATTCAATTGATAAAAAAAGCGGAAAGTTTACTTGCTTCCAACGGAACAATAATAATTCATGTTCCTAATGCGATGGCTATAAATCGTAAAATAGCAGTATTAATGGGAACTTTAAAAGAGTGTGAAGAACTATCCCCTTTTGATATAAATATTGTTGGGCATAGAAGATCATATACGATGAAAACATTAATAGAAGATGTAAAGAAATCAGGTCTGGAAATTGTTGGAAACGGAGGTATTTTCTACAAGATGCTTTCCACGCCACAAATTGATTGGTTTCTGGAAAATGGACTATGGAAAGAAGGCGGCTTCGGATGGGGAAGAGTTGGAGAAGAAAAGGCAAAGGATTGGAAAATGGAATTTTGCCGAGCTTGTTATGAGTATGGAAAGACGGTTCCAGAGGAATGCAATGTTATTTATGTGTGTGCTAAAAAGTCAAAATAAGGGTCAACTTTAACAAGGAGAAAAATATGAGCCCGTATGAACAATTCAAAGCAGAGTGCGAAGAAGAAATCGCGTTACAGGATAATGCCAAAAACTCTCCTTTTTTTTCCGTAGTAATTCCTACTCGTAATCGACATGAAACGCTGCTTTATGTTTTGCAAACTTGCTTAAAACAAGTTGATTTTGATGACTATGAAGTTATTATTAGCGATAATTCAGACCCTGACAATAATTTATGTTATGAAGCGGTAAAACAGTACATTGGAGGCAAAGTCAGGTATATAAAACCTCCGCATGTTTTGAGTATGACCATGCATTATGAGTGGATTTTAGATCACGTACGAGGTGAGTATGTAACATATACGGGCGATGATGATGGATTGACAAGAGATGCTTTGTATTCTTGTTACAAATGCATAGACGAAACAAAAAGTCTCGCTGTGACAAGTATCAATCTTTGTTATATATGGCCTCAAGTTTTTGATGACGATACTAAAAATAGTAGAGCTTGGTTGTGGAAATTTTTTCCTAAAGAAACGAATCTTTATACGAAATTAATTTCGAAATCCTATTTAAATAAATTTCTTGATTTTGATATCCCATACCAATTTTTACCCAGTATTTATCGTGGTATGATTGCGCAAAAATTGATTGCTTCTATCAGAAAACGTTATGGAAAATTTTTCGATTCTTATTCTCCTGATGTTTATTCTGCAATGTTAGTAGCTACGCAAACGGAGTATTTTGTATATATTAATAGACCTATTTTTATTATTGGTACTTCAAGATTTAGTACTGGATTGAATTTGGATTGTCGGAAACAAGATCGCAAGCTGTTAGATACAATTATTTCTCAGCCACCAAGAGAAGGTTATAATTGCGCCTATGTTCAGGTAAACATGCTTGCTTCTGCTTTGATGGATTCTATCATGTGCATTGCAGAAATTATGCCTATAAAGCTTAATTATTGCGCTTATTACAGAGAAGCTTTAAAAGAATTAAGAACTTTTACTTTGTCAATGCAAAAAGAAAAATTCAGAGCATTAATGCAAGATGCACTTAAAAATAATAAAAAAAGTATCATTTATATTTGCACTTTAAGAGAAATCTTATGTAGAATAAAGAAAATTTTATGTAGCCCTGTGGCAAAATTTAAAACTTTAGTCAAGCGGATACCTATGATTTATAAAATTTATCGAGTTTTGCGATATGGAGACTATGCTAACCCTGTGCAGAATGTTGTTGTGACTGGATTTAGTGATGTAGATTCTTTAGTTGAATATTTCAAGCTTGATTTTGGAAACTAATGCTTAATCTTAGCTTTTACAAAATTAAGCAGACTGTTTCGCTCATTCCTATTCAACCCAATACACCATGCGCTAGGAGTAAATGCGATAAAAAATATAATAATACTCGTCAAAAATCCCTGCAAGCCACTCATAGTCAAAGTTATGTAGAGCGGTATCGGGGTTGAAATAATCCCAATTACAAAACATTTAAGCAAGGATTGTGAGATAAAGCCGCGAATGGAAAAACCTGTCAATTTACGTAAAGTCAATACCCAATAGATTATCCTGAATAAGTTTATAAAAAGACCTGCACATATATAACCAATAGGAGAAAAATATAAACCAAAATATATAAGCGGAAACATAAGCAGAATTATAAGGCTGTCTATCTTGCGAAAAGTTTGATTCTTGCCTGTAGATATTATTCCATGGCTAATAGGATAGAAGGCAATGCACTGCAATGTATTTACAATAGTTAATTGACAGAAAATTCCCGCATAATCAGGAACTTCTTTTAACCAAACACTTAAAATAAAATCCATTTGCAATGCAAGCGGTGCCATAAATAAAAATGTGAGTAGAAAGCAGAATTTGCTTGTACGGATTACCATTGAATAAAAATAATCCATTTCACCTTTTGCTAAAGATTTTGTTATTTGAGGAGCGATTGCTGCAAGAAAATTATTCGTAAATTGCTGTGTTGCATTCAATACTTGCGTAGAAACTCCGTGTGCCGCATTCAACAAAACTCCATAAAAACGGTTTATTAAAAAAATTCCTCCCTGCGTTACCAAAATTGTAGAAGCCACTCCAAGTACCTCATATCCTCCAAATTCCACCCTATCCCAAAACATGTTCTTATCCCAAAACCACTTAAAATGCGTCTCCTTGAAATTTCTATGACAATAAAACCAATAAAAAACAGCCATAACAGCAAAAACCCCAAACAATAAAACTGAATAAAACTCCAACTTATCGACAGTCGCAAATCCCAGTGCAATTGCAACCCCCAATTTAAACACGGCATCCGCAATCCCAGCATAAGCATAAATCTTCATCTTCTCATGCGCATTAATGGCGACCATATAAGGCATTTGCAGAACACCAATGCAAGCGGTAAAAATTGTAAACTGATAAACAAAATTAGCTGCCTCCATCCTATCTTCTGGAATAACAAGCTGCGTATTCAAAAACCAAAGCCCAACAGTCTCACCCAAAACAAAAATAATCAAAGCCGTGCAACCATGAATAATCATGCTCAAACTGAATGTTTTTTTCAACTGCTCAAAATCGCCCTTCCCTAAATCAAAGGTAAAAAAGCGACTTGTTGCACTGTGCATGGCCCCTTGAATAAAACTAAACAAAACTATAACCCCGCCAACAACGTTGTAAATGCCGAAATCCTCAACCCCAAGCTGTGCCAAAACCTCTCTGCTAGTGTAGAGTCCAACACCAAGTGTTAGAATGCTTCTGAAGTAAAGAAATAGCGTGTTTTTCGCTATGCGTTTGTTGTTTTCTGAGGGAGAATTTTCCATTTGCCAGTGAGAGTAATATAGGAAAAATAGCGTGGCTAAAGATAATGTAAAAAAAGAAAATTTAATTATCGATATAATCTTTAATTAAAAAAAATAGCAATAATTTAAAAATAGAACTGCTTTTCTATTTTGTTTTAGCTGTGAGTAAAAAAATATTTGAGGAAAAGGCTTGCCCCCTAGGTCCTGTATTTGGGTATATTGGATCATTAGCGGTGTTTTTAATTTTTGCAATAGAAGTGCAGGCTACTGAGATAACTAGTTTCAAATTTTCGTACGAAGATATTGGTTGGGAAGGAGAGGGCTATTGGGAAGGCGATATTGACAACGAAGCAAAGACAATTACATTTGCCTCGCAAAAGTGGATTGAAAATATAGACAGGCTTGCTGCTATTTTTGAACTTGAAGAACACTTTGATGTAAATATAGGTACAGAACAGCAATTTAGCGGAATTTCGCGAAACGACTTTCGCAAAGAAATTGTCTATACGGTTGGCGAAGACCAATATATTGTGAGATTTTTGTCTCCTCAAGCAACTGGCTTGCCAGTAATTAGGATTGATACGGAAAATGGAGTTGCGATCAAAAGTAAAGAAATCTGGACTACAATAGCCTCATTGTCTTTGGCCGACCCAAATAATCCAAGCAATGATATTGCGCCAAGAATAAACGGTAATCGTATTGGTTCGCAGAATATACGCGATGAAATTAGAGGGCGGGGAAACGATAGCTGGAATAATCCATGGGCGAAAAAGAAATCTTATCGTTTCAGGACACGTAATAACGAAAATCATTTTTTATCGTTATTTGGTTTAGAAAAAGCAAGAAATTGGATTTTGCATGCGCAGTATAGAGATCCAACCTTATTGTTCAATACAATTGCATTTGAATTGGGAAATAGGTTAGAAATTCCATTCAATCATTCCTATAACTTTGTAGAACTTTATATGAACGGAGAATATATGGGTAATTATTTGCTTACCGAGCAGAATGAAGTTGCAAAAGGAAGAATGGATATTGATCAGAATGATGGCTGGTTTGTAGAAATAGATGGCTATTTTGACAAGGAGCCTAAATTTATAACGCCTGACTATAATTTGCCAGTTATGATAAAGTCACCAGAAGCATCAATCGACGAATTAAACATTAATAATCCTGCATACGACTTTGTGAAAAGCGAGATAAATGCTTTTGCTAGTGCCGTTGCTCACTTCAGTTTTCCTGAAAACGGTTACAGAGATTTGATAAACATGAAAACGTTTATTGATTTTATTCTGATACAGGAAATTGTCAATAATTACGATTTTACTAAGCTTGTATCCACTTATATGTATAAAGATAAAGACGAATTTATAAATATGGGGCCTTTATGGGACTTTGATTGTGGTTATGGAGATACTGGTCGTGGTTATTTTTACACTCATAATAACAGAATGCAACTGCATGTTTTTTTCGATCGTTTTTTTCAAGATCCTATTTTTGTTGTAAAGTACAAGGAACGTTGGAAAGAAAAATACAATGAAATTGTTTCCATATTGGATTTTATAGACGAGTTGGCAAATAAATTGGAAAAATCGGCTGAACAAAACTTTCAAACTTGGTGGTTTAAGACTTATGCTCCTTGGACGGACACTCACATTAGCACACCGAATGATTTTCTTGGTTCTATTTCTTCGCTAAAGATTTGGTATAATGATAATGTTTCTTTGCTTAATTCTGAACTAAATAAAATTGAGACCTTGCCTGCCAGCAAGAATTTCGGAACAGCAATCTATGACGAGTACTCAGAAATCCCTCCGCAAACATTCACTATCGTTGCTTATGGCAACATTTCTGATATATCTGCAAGGCTTCAGAAGAATGGGTTATCGGCCTTTGAAATAAGTTCTGAATGGACTAAAAGCTTAATTGGAAATGAAGGATATTATTCAGCTGCAATCAGCGTAAAGCCAAAAGAATTGCTCTTGCACGGAATATATACGGACGTGCTTGTTTTAAGAGGAGTAAATCAAGAGAAGCCATTCACGCTTAATGTGCCGTTGGCTTTTACTGTGGAGGGTAAAGAAAAGCCCAGCAACATCCGCTTACCTCAAATTTCTAGCGGGTTCCTTAGCGTATACGCTAAAAATAGTACTATTGTACTGGAAAACTTATCCCCAAATGCAAAAGTTGAAGTCTATAATCTTCGAGGCCAGCGTATATACTCTGCAAATACAGTAAATTCCCAAATCCTGCACATTGGGGTTCAGGCAAAAGGAATGTATGTGGTGAAAGTTTTGAATCAAACTTTAAGGGTGTTGGTGATGTAATAATCATTTCTACTTCCCCATAAAGCTTTAAATGGCTCTTCTTCCATGTTCTTTTTGAAATCTAAAAGCAAATTTTGGTAATCATACGTTGGCTGATAATCTAATTCCGTTTGCGTTTTTGATATGTCATTGATGAACTCGTTTGTATTAGGCTTATCAGGCCTGTAAACGATTTTTGATATATTATTTGGATTTGAAAATACATTTATGATACCTTTTACTTGTTCATCTAAAGTTACTCCAACTCCTCTGCCTACATTGTAAACTCCACCATCTAAAGGGCTTTTAATACATTTTTGAATGATTTGCGTGAAATCTTTTACATAAACTATTTCTTTTGCTTTTGTATGATCTCCCCAAATTTCGATAGTTTCACCCTTCATTGCCTGTTCCATTATAAAACGATACGCTATCATTCTTTTTTCTCCGTCAACATAAAAATATGGATTAGGATGGTAAGCATAAATCGTAGGCAAACGTAGGACAAACCTTTTTAGCCCATTCTGATGATAGAAATGTTCAATCAAATCTACAGCTGCATTTTTGCATATTGAATATACGGAATGATCGCCTGTCAATGGGAATTTTTTTACAATATCTGATGGTATGGGATTTTTTCCATACAAATACTTTGAATCTGCAGTTGAGTGGGAAAAAACTATTTTTTCAGCTTTTGCGCTTATGCAATAGTTTAGCACATTTAATGTGCCGCTCAAAACGGAATCAATATAGAGTTGCGGAGTATAACATTTCATGCTTGCAGGCATTACTCCGGCAAAATTAATTACCGTGTATATATTATCCGTGGGCAGCTTGGCAAAATCGTTTGGGTTTGCAATATCAACGGAATAGTATTGCATTCCATGGCTGTTGAAAAAATTGTTATCGTTATTCCGTTTTCCAACGGCAATAACATTGTAACCCAATTCTTTCAAATGTACAGCTGTATAAACGCCAACAGTCCCCGTTGCGCCGAAAATCACAATTGTTTTCGTTTCCATATTTCATCTCCTTTTAAAATGACTAAAATCATAAAATTTCATATTAATACCCTTATCCATTCTTTCATATTATCCATTTTCTCAATCATTTCATCTTCACTTGAAAATTTTAAAATCATGGTTCCCAAAGTTCCGTTTGAACCTGTAAATGCCTCTATCTTATCCCCATTTTTGAAAAGCATGTCAAATTCAACCAAATTATTTTTTCTAAAAGTTTCGTCAATCCAAACATCTTTCAAAACCCCGCTCTTATGGCTGTGAACCATATAGCAAGACCAAAAGCCATTAGGCTCAACCAATTTCAAATCCGAACAGTCTATGCCCATTGCAGCCTTAATTGTATATTCAACCATATCTACGCCAGTTGCATATTTAGTCACTTGTGGAATTAAATTACCGCCATTTCTGGGACCGATTTCCATCAAAATGACATTTTCATTTTTATCCAGTCTAATATCAAAATTATATGCCCCGGTTTTCATGCTTAGAAGTGTCAATAAACGCTGAATTTCATTGTGAATTTTCACATGAATTTCTTTAGGCTTTACATAAGGAAAGCTTTCGCCAATTGGCACGAAAGGATTATTTGAGCTAATATCAAAATGCTCATTAGCAAAACATCTAAACGCTAATTTTCCATCTACGGAAAATCCATCGCCAGCTATTTGATAGCCGTCTTTTTCTACAAATTCTTCGATTATAAAACGTTTCGCTCTTGAGAAGTATAATGCATATTCTATCTGCTCTTTCAATTTTGAAATATCGGTTAGTTTTGTAACGCCTTTGCTGCCAGATGAATCTACAGGTTTAATAATCACTGGGAACGAAAATTCGCTGATTTCTTCAATTGCATCAGATACATCAGAATATCCTTTCGCTTTAGGTGTTTTAAATCCATTATTTTTTAGAAATGAACGAAACTTGTCCTTATTTGCCAAGATTTCCACTGACTCATAAGGGCTGGTTGGCAAGCCTAGTCTCTCACAAACGTATGCAGCTGTTGGAGCGGCTGGGTCACTCGCATAGCAAACTATGCCGCTTACTTTTAGTTTCTTTGCAAGCTCCAAAACAGCCTCTTTATCCGTAGTACTTACATTGTGATATTCGTGGGCAAATTTATGCCCTGGATTATCAGGGAGATAATCGCAGCTTACCGTATAAAACCCCATCGCCACAGCCGTTTTGATGGATGGAGTCTGAAAATGGGAACCTCCAAGCATAAGAACGCTTTTCATATTATCTCCAATACAGAAACAATCCTCTCAACATCATTCAACTCCAAATCCGCATATATCGGCAAGCAAATCACCTCGTTAGCCATTTTACGGGCAACAGGCAAACGCTCTGGCGCAGAGCTCGGCAAATCTCGATATGAAGGAAAATCGCTAATCAGCGGATAAAAATACCTGCGACCAAGAATGCCATTGTCCTTCAATTTTTGATACAGAGAATCTCTGCTCATTCCATATTCTTTCTCATCAACAAAAATAGGAAAGTAAGAATAATTATGAGTAACTCCAGGTATATCCTCAAAAAACGAGAGGCCTTTTACGTTCCGCAGAAGCTCCCTGTATGTTTTTGCTATTTCTTTCCGCTTTTCTATAGCGCCATCTATCAGCTTTAAATTCAACAATCCGTAAGCAGCTCGCAATTCATCCATTTTGGAATTTATGCCAGGAGCAACAACGGTCACCTCGCCGGCAAAACCGAAATTCTTCAAATAATCTATGTGTTTTTTCATGCGGCCATCTTTAACTATCAATGCACCGCCTTCAATTGTATTATATGTTTTCGTAGCATGAAAACTCAGAGAACTCATATCGCCAAAGTTGAGAATACTATCTCCATTCACCTTAACGCCAAAGGCGTGAGCCGCATCATAAATGACTGCCAAGCCATAGCGGTCTGCCAATTCCTGAATGGCTTGAGTGTCGCAGGGATTGCCATAAACATGCACTGGCATTATCGCTGTTGTTGCAGGAGTTATAGCCTGCTCAATCAAAGCGGGATTTATGTTGCCTGTTTTTTCCTCAACATCAACAAAAACTGGTTTTAACCCGTTCCACCAGATTGAATGGGCAGTAGCTACGAAGCTGTAAGGCGTGGTTATAACCTCTCCAGTAATTTGCATAGCCTGCAAAGCCGTTATCATGGTCAAGGTGCCATTTGTGAAAAGGCTGAGATGCTCTACTTTCAAGTATTCACACAATTTTTTTTCCAATTCCTTATGGTAATGACCGTTGTTGGTCAGCCATTTTCTATCCCAGATGTCTTGCAGGTACGGAATGAATTCCTCAAGAGATGGAAGCAAAGGAGATGTAACATTGATTTGGTTCACTTTGCAACTCTGATTAAATCTTCTTTTGAATTTACGCCATAAATCTTCGCAAAATTACTATCAAATAAATCTTTATGCTTGACAATATCAAGTTTGAAGCCATGATTTTCTAAATCATTAAGAAATTGTTTTTCGCTGACAAGGCGAACATGATCATGTTGCCCGTAAAATAAAGTTCTTTGTTCATCTGTAGCTATTCCGGAATCTTCAAAATGTTTATGTAATAATTTAGAAAATGGAGTTTGTAAAATAGCAAAACCGCCATTTTTTAAAACTCTATGAATTTCCGCAATACCTTTTTGCATGTCAGGTACATGCTCTAAAACATGAGTGCAAATCACAATATCAAAATAATTGTCTTTAAAAGGAATTTCCATTAAATCTACTTTTTTAACATCTTTAATTCCTCCACATATGTGTCCATTCACAATTCTTTCATCTACATAAGTTTTTGGATTCAAATCGGCTTTTATGTACTCCAATAGATTACTTGATTCAAGCTTTTTGGATAACGCTTTTTCTGGTGCGAAATGCAATACTCGAGAATTTTCTTTTGGCCATAAGTTTAATTTATCAAAATAAGCAAAAAAATGTCTCACCCTATCTCCGCAAGAACAAAATGGGCAAATGCAATTATTTATATCGCTTCCAATCATATTAAAATTAAAGTACTTCTTGCGCAAGTTAACATTGTCTCTAAATTCTATTGTTCCGAATTTTTCAAAATGAAAGAATGTTTTCTTGCAAATATAACATTGTTTGTTATTGCCTAGGGAATTAAATAACCTTAAAAAAAACAATGCTATCCGTTTTAAGAATTGGATAATATAATAAGGCAAAATAGCCTTAATTGTTTTTTTAATTGTTAGAACTGCTGACATTTTGAACCTCCTTTTTTATTTTTTGCAATATGTAACAAAAACTTTCCATTTTAAACAGCCTTGCCAAAAGCAAATAAAGAGTTAATCCTAAGATGACTTGCAATACTATTATGACGAAATTATGCATTTCCAACCATGAAATCGGAAAAACTGCTAAGCCGCAAATAAACGACAAAATAAACGAAGGAATAACATCCTTAACCTGTTCAAAAAAATCATAGCCCAATAAATATTTATTGGGCAAAGAATTTATGAATACGCCTATAGGCGCTATTATGGCTTTCGCAATAATAATTGAAAATACTGTACCAAAAACATAAAGTGCAATAATTATGGCAAAAACTCCCAATATTAGTTTCGCTATTGTCTGTTTTAGGAATATGTCGCTTCTGCCAAGCGAGTTGATAGCTGTCAAATTTGTTGTATGCAATGGCCATATAGCAAAAATAAAACAATAAACCTGCAAAAATATAACGCAAGGCAACCACTTTTCGCCTAAAACAAATTCAACTGTAGGCTTTGCGGAGCTCGCCAAAAGCGCCATCAATGGAAATATCGCAAAGCAAGAGCATTTTATGCACATTCGCATTCTTTGCCTGAACAGCTTAATATTGTCTTGGACATTTGCAAGCGCAGGAAATAGCACTGCGCTTATTGATTCGTTCACATTATTCACCACCAATTTCGGGAATTGCTCGCCTCTGTTGTAAAAACCAAGCATTGCGGGGGAAAAGAACTTGCCGATGAGCAGATTTGTGAGATTGTTGTATGCAGTGTTCAGCAAAACGGAAAATAAGAGTTTGTAACCGAAATTGAAAAGTTTTTTGGCGCTTGCAATGGAAAATTCAAAAGTCGGCTTCCAAGGAACCATAAATAACATAAAAATGCACATCAAAAAGGAATTTGTCAATTGCTGCCAGACTAATGCCCAAATTCCAAATCCTGAATATGCCAGTGAAATGCCAAAAACGCCACTGGGGATAATAACAGCAAAACTTCTGAAAAATAGCTTCTTGAATAGAAAATGTTTTTGAATATAAGCTTCCTGGACTGATGCGAGTGCTCCAAAAAACAAGGTTATTCCAAGAACCCGTACAACGGGAGTTAAATTTGCGTTTTTATAGAAATTTGCTATTAAAGGTGCAGAGAAAAATAGGATTGCGTAAACAATGACGGCTAGAGTTAAAGAAAGCCAGAATACAGTGGAAAAATCCAAATTATTTGCTTCTTTTTTCTGTACCAGTGCAGATTTCAGTCCGCTTTGCACAAAGACATCGGAGAGTGCGATAAATACCATAACCAATGCGAGCAAGCCAAAATCATCTGGGGCCAGCAGGCGAGCCAGAACTATGGAAACTATGAACGAAATAACTTGTGAACCGCTACGTTCCAGATATTTCCATATAAAGGGGAGGAGAATATTAGGCATTTTCTTCCCCTTTTTTATTTTTTTGTTCTAGGTATGCAGCGCGCATCTTGGCAAATTCTAGTGGAGAATATGGATTTTTAGCAGGCCAATGCTTGCGAATAAATTCTAAGCCGAAAATTTTAGCTAAACAAAATTTAAGATAGGCTTTAAAAAGATCTTTTTTTGTAATAGAATATGGCACAGAGTTAATTTTATTTAATAATTTTTCAAATTCAACATTTTGTACTGCATCGCCTTGAAATTCAAATTCTTTTTGTTCATCTATTTTTAACTCCAAGTAATGTGCAAGTTTTTTGTTTTGATTGTAACATGCAGTAATGCCTTCGCTATCCATCACTCCTATATTTTTGACTTTAGGAATTGTTGGCTGTATTATGTATTTTTTATTTAAATTCATATAAACAGACCTTATTGCATCATGAAACCAATCTTCTTTATCTGAAATAACTGTTACAAATAAACGAAATATTTTTGGATGTCTTAAAGCGAGAGATAAAACTTTAGATAACTTCATTTTTTCATAAAATACAGATTTATTGCAGGTTGGGTTCATTTGCAGGTCTTTATTTTTCCAGCGTCCTACCCCCCATGGCATGAAAAAACTTCCTTGTTTTAAAAAATTACTATATTTATGCTGAAATATTATCGGCCAGTTGTATCCGCAAATCGCAATAATGTCTTCATCGTGTTCAAATTTTTCCAATCCTTTGTTAATATATTCTAAAAAATTTGGAGAAAAGATATTGTCATCTTCGCTTGCAATAATTCGATCGTATTTTTGATATAATAGTTCTCTAGCATCTGTCATATTTTTATAAGGTCCAAAATTTATGGTTCGTTCAATTATAATTAATTCCTTAAAATTAAATGTTCCTTTTAAAAAATCTTTAATTTTATAGTAGCCATCCCAATGTTCATCTTTAAACGGATAATCAAGAGCTACATAAACTGGAGTGTATTTTGCCCAAGAATTTGCAGAAAGCGATTCTAAGCATTTTTTAAAATATTCTGAACGGCACAAGGTAGTGATGAGAACCGGTGCATAAACTGTCATTTAGCTATTCCCTCGTTCTTTGATAATACTCCTTTAATTTCATGAAACTTATTTTCCTCTAGCCATTTACTATCAATCTTATAATGCTCAAGTATAGCCTCTAATTGTTCATCGTTCTTATTTTTTCCAACATTTGTTGCGGCAAGTGTTCTGCCGATTAACCCGAGTTCTCGTTCAGGATTTACATAAACAACATCTTTCATATTTTCTTTTACAAGATTAATTTTAGTACCTTGCAATACTGCCATAGCCCAAAACCAAATATCATCGTTATTTGGGCATAATTTTCCAATAAGTTCCTCGTTAAAGACATCTTGATGCAAAGAATGTGGGGGGTAAAGAATTCCGCAGAAGCCAGCAGCGGAATTTAATAACGATGGCTTTGTTTCATTACCATTACATAATGCTCCTCTCTTCCATAAAGACCAAGGTTTTATTTTATCGTCTTCGTAAAATGTGACTTTCGACGCTCTATGGCAATGGATATACAGCGGATTCTTTTGATAAGCCATATAAAGCCTTTCCAATCTGCCTTCTTCATAATAAATATCATCGTCAAAAGTAACAATAATATCTTCTGGATATTCTCGCAAAGCAGGAATAAGTTTATTATAAGATTTTAAATTATGGCAAAATTTTATAGTCAATCCATTATTTTTGAATTTCAAAATATCATTGCTTATAGCATTTTCTTTGTCTGGAAATTCCTCGTATGTAAGCCACAATACAATTTTATCTGGTTTCATGCTTTGATTCAAAAGTGAATGCAGAGTATATTTCAAATCGCTCATTCGTTCCGGGTAAGAAGTTAGAGAAACTACAAGCTCAGGAATTCGTTTCCCTTCAAAAATGCTGAACATACTTCTCGCGTTATCTATTTTTCTGTCTATTTCTGATTTGTTAATGTATTTAAGTCCAGAACTTTCGATTATTTTTCTATTGCCGAAAACGAATCTATTAATTTTAAGCCTAAATTTTTTAGGAATTAATAATTTGACGAATGACTTGACAATAATTTTCATTTTAATCCTTTTAATAAAAGTTCCCTGTGAGCTTCACATTGAATATAATTTTGCAACTTCAACAATTTTTTTCGGGAATAAAAGCGCTTGGAAATGTCTATTCCTATCAAAGACTTTGCATTACCGTTTTCAAATAAATGAAAATTATTTTCTGTTGGGCAAATATCTGTACCTATTATTAACGATACTTGGCTCACTTTTTCTCCTTCGGCAACTCAATCCAACTTCCCATTTCAAAATCAAACTCTTTTGGCTCAAATTTTCCTAAACCAGCTGCAGGTGTAAATGTCAATTCGCCAAAATAAATTTTATCGTTTATTGAATAAAAATCAACTCTTACACAAGGAATTCCCTTAGATAAAGTTTTTGCAAAAACAAGCATATCTTCCAATTTGCTGGGTTTATTTATTATTCTGTTTGGATCGGTAGGATATGTCATTGCGACAGGAATATAGTTCCACTCAATATCATATAAATTTTTTTTACTGCTGGTAAATCGATCGTAATTAACTTGTATGATTTTAGGATTTCCATTGAAGCAGAATATTTTATAATCTTTCAATTCACTTCCAGATTCATCTACCATATATTTTTCGCAGATAATTTTTGGTTTTATATTTTTATACTGATACTCTCTAAATGCGTAATAAAACTTTCGTTTTAAACATTTGTTAAGTTTCTCTCTAGCCTTATTTATATTGAATGCTGTTTTATCTTTGCATATTACTACGCTATTGCTGTCATGATTGCATTTTAACACGAATTGTTTTGGCAACTTGCCAAAATCTATATCTTTAAATTTGTCCCAAACTCCAAGCAATGGTATTAAATATTCTTCTCCAATGGAATTTGATACGAACTTACGAACTTCATATTTATCCGCTAGATTGGCATATTTTTGAAGATCTCCATGCAATTTTAGCCACTGGATTTTTTCATTGAATGTTTGTGGATTTTTTAAATTTAATTTTTGTCCCGTAGCCGCTTTGAACTGCATTTTTATACATATTTTATCTGGCACAAACTTAAATAGATTGGGGAATTTGCCTGCCAAATAACCAATTATCAAATACGGTCTTCTGCAATATTTCATAATCTTATCAACGGGGTATTTAATTGCCATAAATTTCCCATAAATACAAACGAGTCAGCATCAGAAGCTCTAGATGCGCTAACCTTAAATTATATACCAAACTTGACCTCCTTGATTTATTCATTGAATATACAAATGGCGAAGGTTCTCTGCGAAAATAGCGTAGAAAAAATGATAATTATTAATATAATCTTTAATATAAAAATGTTACAAAAAATTTGACATAAAATTGGTTTTATAAATTTATGAAAAATTATGACAATAGCTGAAAAAGGTTTTGAATCATTATTAGCGTTCTCTATCCTTGCGGTAGCGGCACTGGCGAGCGACATAACGAGTTTCAAATTTTCGTATGAAAATCTTGGTTGGGAAGGAGATGGATATTGGGAAGGCAACATTGACAACGATACAAAGACAATTACATTTACAACGCAAAAGTGGATTGAAAACATGCATAGACTCGCTGCCATTTTCGAGCTTGACCAAAACATTGATGCAAATGTAGGTTCAGAACAGCAATTTAGCGGAATTACGCGAAACGACTTTCGCAAAGAAATAGTCTATACTATTGGCAAAAATCAATATACGGTGAAATTCGTGTCTCCTCAGGCTACTGGGTTGCCAGTGATTAGGATTGACACGGACAATGCCGCCGCTATTCTGAATAGAAATGATTGGGTTGCTATGACATTTGCCATGAGTGATCCGAATGATCCGAAGAATGATATTTCAGCGATTAGCAATCAACAGATTAGAGGGAGGGGGAATTCAACTTGGTACTTGCCTAAAAAACCTTATCGTATTAGATTCAGAAATCACCAGCAGCAATCTCCTTTCGGGCTCTCTGCTGCGAGAAATTGGGTGTTGTTGGCAAATTATTATGATGTATCTCTTTTTAAGAATTCTCTTGCGTTTGAACTTGGCAAAAGGTTATATTTGCAGTACACAGGTTCATATAATCATGTTGAATTTTACTTGAATAAAGTGTATCAAGGAAACTATCTTTTCACGGAGCATAAGCAAGCTGATCCTGATTTCGAAAGAAAAGGCTCTCCAGGAAGAGTGGGAATTGATTTAGAAGAAGGCTGGCTTGTTGAGATAGATCGCCGTTATGACGAAGAACCTAGATTCAGAACTACAGAATACAATTTGCCAATAATGATAAAATCTCCTGAATTTGAACCTGCAAGAATGAGCAACCCTGCTTACAATTTTGTGAAAAACGATTGGAACTATTTAACGAATTTAATGATGGCTGCAAGTTTTCCAGAAAGTGGTTACCGCGATTTGATTGATATAGATTCGTTTGTCAAATATTTTTTAGTGAATAGAGTTACGGTTAATCACGATTTTAATATACTGGGAAGCATTTTTTTTCATAAGGACAAAAATCGAAAAATAGGTGCTGGCCCTCTTTGGGATTTTGACTTTAGCTTGGGATATAATGCGGGTAGCGTGCCTCGATATGAGATAGTAATCGGTAATAACATTCCAAGTGGGTATCCATCATATCCATTTTTTAACAGATTTTTTCAAGATCCAGTATTTTTAGCGAGACATAAAGAAATTTGGAATGATAATTTCAACAGTATATCTTCAATGTTGCAATTCATTGATGGCATGGCCGACAAAATCAGAAAAAGCGCGAATGAAAATTACAAAATTTGGTGGCTAAATTACCCAGTTGACTACGATTACTGGATAGGGGAACTGAGAAGATATTATGAATTAAGAATTTCCCATCTTAATCGAATTTACAACGAAATTGATATATTGCCTGCAACCAAAGACTTCGGAACCGTAATCTACGACAATTACTCTGAAATCCATCCGCAAACATTCACTCTCGTTGCTTACGGCAATATTACAGATTTATCAGCAACACTTCAAAAGAATGGATTATCGGCTTTTGAAATAAACTCAAACTGGACCAAAACTCAAACTGGGAACGGCGGATATATAGCTACAATCGCTGTAAAGCCCAAAGAATGGCTCTTGCAAGGAACTCATACAGATGTGCTTGTTTTAAGAGGAGTAAACCAAGAAAATCCATTTACGCTCAATGTGCCCCTGACTTTTGCTGTAGCAAGCAAAGAAAACCCCAGCGACATCCGCCCCCAGCAAATTGCTAGCGGGTCATTCCACGCATACGCAAAAAATAGGACCATTGTTCTGGAAAATGTGCCGAACGGCGTAATGGTGGAAGTATATAATTTGAAAGGAAAGCGTGTAAACTCTGCGAATTCTGAAAATTCTAAAATTCTGAAAATTCTGGTCGCAAAAGGGATGTATGTAGTAAAAGTCGGGAATCAGACCTTAAAGGTATCGGTTATGTAACTTGTAAAATAGCAGTCAAAGTAATTTTTTCTACATTCTCCCTTATGCCGACCTTCATAGACTTCAGCGAGGAAAAAATCGAAAGAGCTTTATTCTTAGATATTGATGGCGTAATTTACCCTTTTACGCAATATCGTTATGAATATATGAATGATTCGGAACGATTGTTAAATGAGCTGGAAAATAAATTTCAAGTCAATTACCGCGAGTTTGATATAAGCGATGTGACTTTGGCATATTATGACTGGGATAAAGCTGCAATAAAAGAAATAAAGCGAATTCTTGACACAACTGGAGCTAAAATTGTTGTGTCCAGTTCCTGGAGATGCGGAAGGGCTGGAAATTATTTGCCTTTCTTGCTGCGTATGCACGACTTGCAGAAATATCTTTATGGGTATAATCCAATTATGCGAAGCCGTCCTGCTGAAATTTTGGAATATTTAAAAGCGCATCCCCATATAAAGAATTGGGTAGCGGTTGACGATATGGATTTGACCCAGGCTTTTCCGGAAAATGCCATTATTACATACCCGAAAATAACAGCAAGCAATGCCGATAAGTGCATTGAAATACTTAGCTAATTTCCGAAATTTTATCAGACCCTACTCGCTCAAGCAAGCCTTTATTTTAAGTCTAGATATGTTTGCCATGGCATTGGGTACGCAATTTGTAACGGCAGTTCCCGAAAATAACCACATAAAACACAGATGCCGCCAAAAAATATGCTTTTTGCATAACTCCTCCTTCTCACGCCTTCTTCAAGAAATTGAGAGCTTCCTTCTCTGGATGCTTCAGCCAGGCTTCTTTGATCTTTGGAACCAGCTTGAAGTTGTCCATGGAGCCGCTGGGCAAATCCTTGGGGGAAATTCTCAAATACCTGTCGCCCAATATATGCCTCACGCAATAAGACGTATAGCCCACATTGCCCAAAGTGACTGCGTCGGTAAGAATAGGAATCCAATCCTTTATGGAAGATATTTTTATGCTTTTTTCCTTTGGCTCGCCGCCTGTGCTTATGGACAGGCATTTAACTTCTTTAATGTCAGCTTTTTTGGCTTTCAGCAATTCCGTGATTCCTGCCAGGGAAGGATCGTTGCCGCACACGCCGCCATCGCCTAGCTGTTCCTCCTTGCCATCCTCGTCTTTAAGCTTCAAGGGCCGGAAATAGGTAGGTGCGCTCATTGAGGCCAGCACGGCATCTCTCAGCAAATAAGAGCCGTTGCTGGTTTGGCTGAATACTTTTTCCTTGTTCTTATTGTAGTTCCAAGCCACTATGACGAGCGGGTTCTTCACCTTGCTGACTTTCATGTCGCCGAACACGCCTGCGAGGGCATCACGGGCTGGCCCGGTTTTGTAGGATGCAAGCTTGACTGCGCCCTTGATGCCGCCTTCCTTGGTGAATATTTTTTCGGGCAATTTGCTGTTGAACAATTCCTGAACCTCTTTAGGCGACATGCCTATGGCATAGCAGGCTGCCAGTATGGAGCCCACAGATGTTCCCGCATAGCAGTCAAATTTCCAATTTCCTGCGAGCTTTGGGAGCCAGTTAGCTACGCCTATTCCGAATAAGCCGCCTCCGTCTATGGACAGTAAAGTTTTCATGAGATGCCTCCGAGTAGGATACGTAAGCAATATAGAAAACTACAAGAAAAACTTATCCTTCCGCCTGAAAGGTCAAAATTTTCCCCATACGACAGCACAAAATATATTCGTCAAAATGACTTAATTGTTTTGTATATTCAACATGCAATGGTTTTTAGTTCCTCTGTTTTCCTTCTGCTATTTTTACCAATAGTCATAGCGATATACTACAACCCTGTGGTAAAGGCTAGGGCATTCAGAAATGCGTTTTTGCTCTTTGCAAGCCTCCTCTTTTACGCCTGGGGCGAGCCGATATGGGTGTTCATAATGCTTGCGGCAATAACCGCAAACTGGGCGCTTGCTCTCAACATAAACAAACCAAAACTAATCATAGCTATAGTACTGGATTTAAGCTTGCTCTTCGTTTTCAAATCAGAAGATTTCTGCTTCTATTTAAGTTCCCTGAAATTGTATCTTTTCTTTGGAATATTGTTCTGTTTTTCTGTTGTCAATTGGGCAAAGACAAAATATTCTCAATTCTCAATTATTAAGCTCTGTAGGACACTCCATTCTATTTATTTTATGTTTTATGAGCGTAGTGAAAGGCGGTTACAATCCGTTTATTTACTTTAATTTTTAGGAGAATAAAATGGTTATTCGTTTTGCAACTCAATTGGATGCCGATAAAATTATGAAAGCAATCAATGATCATTGGGATTCTTGCCATATACTGGCGCATAATAAGGATTTTTTTCTTTATTATTTCAATGGAGATGATAAACACATAAACATGGTAATTGGAGAAGAGCAAGAAACGGGAGAGATAGCAGGCTTTCTGGGTTATAAAAAATACAATTCGGCAGATTGTTCTGATATAGCTATAATTCTTTGGAAAATTGTTGATGGCAAAGCTAGTAGTCTTGGGATTAATTTATTGTTTTTTCTATTTCAAAACATTAAATATGCATTAAGTTCTGGCATAGGCGTAAATCCAAAAACGGCATTGCCTATTTATAAGAGTCTGAAATATCAAGTTGGGTTGCTTGAGCATTACTATCGCATTTCAGACAGAGATGAATACAAAATTGCTAAGATAGCGGACAAGCGTATATTGCCTCTGCCAGCTACTGATTCTGGTTGGGATATTCTGCATATTCCCGACTTTGAAATGTTCAGTGAAAAAATAGATGATTCTTTGCTAAAAGAGCGGTATCCGCATAAGGATAAGTGTTATTTTAACAACTATTTTTTTGCCCACCCTGTTTTTTCATATAAGATATATGGTATTACAGAGAAATCTGCAGATGCGATGCCTGCGCTTTTTGTTTGCCGTGAGGTAGAAAAATTTGGAGCAAAAATATTGAGAATTGTGGATTATATAGGAGAAGAGATTTATTTTTCGTATTTGTCGTTGTCATTGCAAAAATTAATGTATGATAATGATTATGAATATATAGATTGTTATTGTATCGGAATGTCTGAAAAGGCAATGAATGGTGCTGGATTCATTCTGCGTAAAGAAGATGATCCCAATATCATTCCCAATCATTTTGAGCCATTTGTGTGCAAAAACATAGATATCTATTATTCTACGAATAAGATCGACAAATTTCGTGCGTTTAGAGCCGATGGAGATCAGGATAAACCTAGGCTTTATGATAGAAACTTAACCCAAGCAAAGGAGAAAAGCAATGGATAGCATCCAAGAAAAATTATTTGAAATAATAGCAAAATCGCTTAATATTTCATCAAGCCAGGTTAATGAAGAACTACGTATAGGTTCTATTCCCGAATGGGATTCTTTAGCTCATTTGAACCTTATTTCGGAAATAGAATCTGCATTTGCAACGCAGCTTGACGTTGGCAAGCTTTTGTATGCGGAAAAAGTTGGCGATTTGTTGAATATTGTTAAAAAGGGGTAAGGTGCATGCATCAGTTGGTTTATAAACGAATTCTGGAGAATGCGGCAAAAACTCCGAACCGAACAGCCCTTGTCCGTCCAGGAGAAGAAGAACTCTCATATGGCCAGCTTATGCAGCATATAGCAGGGGCAAAAAAACATCTGTTCAAGGTGGGTGTCCGTTCCAGCGATTATATTGTGCTGGCTGCTTCCAGAAGTTTTAGCTTCGTTTATGGCTACTTGGCCGTTCACGCTTTGGGAGCAGTTGCCGTGCCGCTGGATCCGCAAACACCAGCAGAGCGGCTTAAGTATATCAGAGGTGTTCTTTCCCCCAAAGCAGGTTTTTGGGTATCGGGAGAGCATGGGCTGGCTGATATTGCAATTTTCGATGGTCTTGAAGATGATGATTTAGGTGAAGACATCCCTGTTGATGCCAATGCGGTCGCTGATGCCATGTTCACTTCTGGCACTACTGCCCAGCCAAAGGGAGTACTTCTTACGCACGGCAATCTGGCTTGCGCTGTCAACAATATAAATATGTTTATCGGTAATGGTCCTGATGATGTTGAAATTAACCCAATGCCGCTCAGCCATTCATTTGGGCTTGCTCGCTTGCGTTGCACATTATATGAGGGAGCTACTCAGATCATAATAGATGGAGTTATGCGGCCTAAAGAAATATTCAAAGCCATGGATGAATATAAAGCTACCGGCGTTGGCATGGTTGCACCTGCTTGGATGGTTCTAAAGCGTCTTTCAGGAGATTTTATAAGCCGTTACTGCGAGCAACTTCGTTACTTTGAACTTGGTTCAGCCCCGATGACAGCCGAAGACAAAGCGCATTTGGCGGCTTTGCTGCCTAAGACTAGAATATGCATGCACTATGGCCTAACAGAGGCTTCCAGGGCTGCTTTTCAGGAATTTCATGAGCCTCAGGAATTTTTGTCAACCGTTGGTCGTCCATCGCCGCTGGTGGAAATAAAAATTTATAATGAATCTGGAGAATCTTTGCCAGACGGCGAAACAGGGGAGATATGCATTAAAGGCGGTATGGTTGCCAAAGGCTATTTGAATGTGGACAACGAGACTGTTTTTTATGGTGATTATTTCCGTACGGGCGATCTTGGATATAAGCGTTCTGATGGTTATATTGTTTTAACTGGCCGTCTCAAGGAAATGATCAATGTTGGCGGTAAGAAAGTCAGCCCTGTTGAGGTTGATCAGGCTTTGGCCGTTTTGCCAGGCGTTGCAGAGGCGGCTTGCGTTGGCGTTCCAGATCCTATGCTGAGCGAAGTTGTAGCGGCTTTCATTGTTGCTGGTGATGGCGAACGATACACTCTTGAAAAAGTGCGCGAGCTTTTGGCAGGAGTTCTTGAAAGCCATCAGATTCCGCAGTATTTGATTTATATTGATGAAGTGCCAAAAACGGCTTCTGGCAAGGTACAGCGTTTGCAGTTGAAAGACCGTTGGAGCCAAATGCATGGGGGAGCAAAATGAAAAATATTTTTCCAATTTTTTCGCTTGCAATAATTTTCTTTTTCTGCTGTTTTATTTTGCTTCGCTTTTCTGTGAAGAATTTTTTAATAGACAATGGCGTAGAAAATAAATTCACAGATAAAAATAACGGCAAGCGATGCCGACAAGTGCATTGAAATACTCAGCTAATTTCCGAAGTTTTATCTTACACAACCCGCCAATAGCCATTTTTATGGCAACAAAATCAGCTTGTATTCACTGTTTTGTATATTCAACGGGTAATGGTCTTTAGCTCTTCCATATTTCTGTTGCTGTTCCTGCCGATGGTCATTGCCATATACTACAATCCTGTGGTAAAAGCTCGGGCATTCAGGAATGTGTTTCTGCTTCTGGCGAGCCTCCTTTTTTACGCCTGGGGCGAACCTGTATATGTGTTCATAATGCTTGCGACCATTGCCGTGAACTGGGCGCTTGCTTTGAAAATAAACAAAACAAAGCTCATAATGGCGATAATTTTGGATATAGGCTTGCTGTTCGTGTACAAATACGCAAATTTTGCTGCCGCCAATCTAGGTTTCCCTGTCCCAGGGATTGCGCTCCCCATAGGCATATCATTCTTCACGTTCCAGATGATTTCTTATATGGTTGATGTTTACAGGGGCAAAGCCCGAGCTCAGAAAAACTTCCTGAGTTGCGCCCTGTACATCAGCCTTTTCCCGCAATTGATAGCCGGGCCCATAATTCGCTATGCAGACATAGAAGAGCAATTGAACAACCGCAAGGAAAACTGGGACGACTTTTGCGAGGGATTGAAGCGTTTCGTGGTTGGCCTTGGGAAAAAACTTTTGATTGCGAACAACTGCGCTTTGGCAGCAGACGCAGCTTTCGATCACATTAAACAAGGTGGTGAAATAGGAGCGGCCTTTGCATGGCTTGGAGTGATAGCCTATACTTTACAGATATTCTTTGATTTCAGCGGCTATTCAGATATGGCCATCGGGCTTGGACGGATGTTCGGCTTCAAGTTTCTGGAAAATTTCAACTACCCTTATATTTCCGCAAGCATAACCGAATTCTGGAGACGATGGCACATATCTTTGGGTTCCTGGTTCAGGGATTATGTTTACATTCCTTTGGGTGGGAGCCGCGTCAATACAAAATCCCGATTATTTATGAATCTGCTGATAGTCTGGTTGCTCACTGGCATTTGGCATGGTGCAAACTGGACTTTCATCGCTTGGGGTTTGGGCTATTTCGTGTTTCTGGCTTCGGAAAAATTCTTCCTTCCGATTTCAAAATGTCCAAAGCCTTTGGCTCATGTTTACACAATGCTGATAGTCATTTGTTTATTTGTCATTTTCAGGGCAAATTCTTTGGGCGATGCTGCAAATTATTATGCGGTTATGTTCGGATTTGGCAATTCGCCATTCATAACTGAGGATTTTTGGTTCTATTTGGGGTCTTTGAAACTCTACTTTTTCTTTGGGATATTGTTCTGCTTTCCTGTAGTTAAAAGAATTGAGGTGCTGTTTCCTTCGCTCTCATTTGCGGTATGCATCATTCTATTTACGTTATGTTTTGCGAGTATTGTGAAAGGCGGTTACAATCCCTTTATTTATTTCAATTTTTAGGGGAATGATATGAAAACCATTTTCTCGATTTATACACTCGCAGTCATATTCTTTTTCTGTGGTTTTATTTTGCTTAGATTTTCGGTGAAGAATTTCTTATTAGACAGAGGCGTGGAGAATAAATTCACGGATATTATTATATTTGACAAGGAGAATTTTGGGGAAGAAAATGAACAAGATGCAATTTTTATCAATGCAGTCAAAAAAAAATTGCAAATAACTGCAGGAGAACAAATTTTTCAAACAAAATCTTTATATGATGATGATAGTAAGATAGAAAACCGATTAGAAAAATTTTATGCAAAGATTAAAGGAAAAATCGAAAGTTATACGAAAAACCTGTTTCCATTTCGTAAACTTATTGTACAAGTAGCTTTTTTTGTTGATTTTTATTTTGGCAATAAGATTTTACCGAATAATGTTATAGATTTGGGTGACGGTTATTTGACGGAACCTACTACAAAAGGTCATTTAACAAACATAGATGCTTTCGTACAAAAAATGAGTCATTTAAAGCATATTTTAGATTCTATTGGCATACCTTTAATATATGCCCAATATCCATATGTAATATGCAGTGAAGACAATATTTCAAAAACTGGCAAAGACCAAAATATGCAGGCGAAAGATGAACTTGTGAAAAAATTAAAAAATATAGATATTATCGTTATTGACTTGCATAAAGAAATTCATCAAAGAGCAAATGACTACAGCAAGGAATTTCATCATTCTCTTTTTTACAAAACGGATCATCATTGGACAGCAAAAACTGCAATTTTGGCTGGACAAATAATCAGTGAAAAATTGAACTATTTTTTTGATTTTGGCTTGAAAACAGAACTTTTGGATACAGCTAATTTTACCGAAATATTTGCCAAAAAATGGCTTGGTTCAATGGGTGGAAAGGTTATTCCGCTTTATCCAAAAGAGGATTTTTACATATACACCCCAAAATATGCAACAGATATAAATTGGTTGCTTTTATATTGGTTGTGGGGTTATGATAATAAGTTATTTGAAAGTAATGGAAATTTTGATAGCATTTATAATTTTTTGCCAGAACCTATTGATAACTTGGAGGTACATGCTTTAGCATACCCAAGGTTCAGTTTTTCAAGAAATGGCAACTTGCCCGATGGTAAAAAAATTCTGATAATTGGGGATAGTTTTAATAATTCTTTGAGCAAGTTTTTGGCTTTGATATTTAAAGAGGTCAATTTTATTTACCGTCGCTCAAGCCTGCTAGATGATTATCTAGTGAATAAGCCAGATGTTGTAATTATAGGCTTTGATAGAGCTGCTATTATGGAACCGCTGAACACCTTGTTGTTTTGAGAAAAAAATTCTACCATCTTCCTTATGCCCAGCTTCACAATGAAGTCGATTTGGGTAATTTAAAGAGGTTAATTTTATTTTTCGTAGCTCAAGTTTGCGGGACGATTATCTAGCAGATAAACCAGATGTTGTAGTTGTAGGCTTTAATAATACGGCTATTGTAGAGCAACTGAGTAATTTGCTGTTCTAATAGCGCAAGTTACCTTAATTGTTTTGTATATTCAACATGCAATGGTCTTTAGCTCCTCTGTTTTCCTTCTGCTATTTTTACCAATAGTCATAGCGATATACTACAACCCTGTGGTAAAGGCTAGGGCATTCAGAAATGCGTTTTTGCTCTTTGCAAGCCTCCTCTTTTACGCCTGGGGCGAGCCGATATGGGTGTTCATAATGCTTGCGGCAATAACCGCAAACTGGGCGCTTGCTCTCAACATAAACAAACCAAAACTAATCATAGCTATAGTACTGGATTTAAGCTTGCTCTTCGTTTTCAAATACCTCAACTTTGTCGCCGAAAACCTTGGCTTGCTTCTCTCAGCTCCAGACCCACGGAATCTAATTCCCCAAATAGCACTGCCCATAGGCCTCTCTTTTTTCACATTCTCAATGATTTCTTATATGGTGGATGTTTACAGAGGGACTGCTAAAGCGCAAAAAAATATATTATATTGCGCTCTTTATATAGCTTTTTTCTCCAAAATGCTTGCTGGACCTATTGTTCGATATACCCATTTTGAGCAGCAAATAAACGGTCGCAAAGAAAGCTGGGATGACTTTTGCGAGGGGTTTAAGCGTTTCACGGTTGGTCTTGGTAAAAAGCTTTTGCTTGCGAGCAACTGCGCTTTGGCGGCCGATGCCGCTTTTGATACAATTGAACACGGTGGGGAAATAGGAATAGCCTTTGCCTGGCTTGGAGCAATTGCCTACACATTGCAATTATATTTTGATTTCAGTGGTTATAGCGATATGGCCATCGGGCTTGGAAGAATGTTTGGTTTTAAATTTCTGGAAAATTTCAATTATCCCTATATTTCAAAGACTGCAACCGAATATTGGCTTAGATGGCACATTAGCCTTGGGACCTGGTTCAGGGATTATGTTTATTTTCCGATTGTCCGCCCAAAAGTTCCAGGCACAAGAGTTTCTAATTCTCGTATCATATGGGCTCTTTTTGTAGTTTGGAGTTTGACTGGTTTGTGGCACGGTGCCAATTGGACATTCATCTTTTGGGGTTGGGGTTATTTCATTTTGATCGTTTTGGAAAAATTTACAAATTTCCATAAAAAAATAGGTAATTTTACATATCTCTATTCTTTCTTTGTCATAATTTTTTTCCGTGTTATTTTTCGAGCTCCAACTTTGGACACGACAGTTGATTACTATGCCGTTATGCTTGGTTTTGGAAATTTGCAATTCCTGACAGAAGATTTCTGGTTTTATTTAAGTTCCCTGAAATTGTATCTTTTCTTTGGAATATTGTTCTGTTTTCCTGTTGTCAATTGGGCAAAGACAAAATATTCTCAATTCTCAATTCTCAATTCTCAATTATTAAGCTCTGTAGTACACTCCATTCTATTTATTTTATGTTTTATGAGCGTAGTGAAAGGCGGCTATAACCCATTTATATACTTTAATTTTTAGGAGAATAAAATGAAAAATATTTTCCCTATTTTACCTATTGCAATCATGTTCTTTTTCTGCGGTTTTATTTTGCTTCGCTTTTCGGTGAAGCAAATTTTGATAGACAATGGCGTAGAAAATAAATTCACAGAGATTGTCATGTTTGATGCTAAAAATGCTTTTTCTCGTTCAGAAGATGAAACAATATTTGTCAAAGCTGTAAAAGAGAAACTAGAAATAAAAAAGGAGCAAAAGTTCTTTAATGCAAGGAATTACCGCGGATCAAATTTTAAAAAGAAAATTGAAGATTATACAACTGATTGGCTGCCGTTTCGTAAACTTATTGTACAAACTGCTTTTTTTGCCGATTTTTCTTTTGGCAACAAAATTCTGCCGAACAATGTGGTAGATTTGGGCAATGGATATTTAACAGAATCAAAAAAAATAATGAACATAGATGTAGATGCATTTGTGCAAAAAATTGGTTATTTTAAGCGCATTTTAGATTCTCTTGGCATACCTTTGGTTTATGTTCAATATCCGCATGTTATATGTAGCGAAGACAATATTTCAAAAACAGGCAAAGACCAAAATATACGGACTAAAAATGAACTTATGAAAAAGTTAAGAGATATAAATATTCCTATTGTTGATTTGCACAAAGAGTTTCATCAAAGAGCAAATAATGATAGCAAGGAATTTCACCATTCTCTTTTTTACAAAACAGATCACCATTGGCAAGCGAAAACTGCAATCTGGGCAGGGCAAATAATCAGCGAAAGGCTAAATGAACTTTATGATTTTGATTTGGAGACCGAACTTTTAGACGCTGCTAATTTCACGGAAATATTTGCTAAAAAGTGGCTAGGTTCAATTGGCGAGAAAGTCATTCCACTTTATTCCAAAGAAGATTTTTACACTTACAGCCCTAAATACGTAACAGATATAAATTGGTTGCTTTTCAAAAAGGAATTGTTTGAAAGCAAAGGAAGCTTTGACAACCTTCACCATTTTTTATACCAAGCAAATGAAGGAAAGGTAACATATTCTATAGCATACACAGATTTCAGTTTCTCAAGAAATAACAACTTGCCGAATGGCAAAAAGATTCTTTTAATCGGAGATAGTTTCAACAATTCTTTGAGTAAGTTTTTTGCATTGGTTTTTAAGGAAGTTAATTTTATTTACCGCAAATCAAGTCTGCTGGATGATTATCTAGCAAACAAGCCTGATATTGTGATAATAGCTTTTAATAATGGATTTACAGAACCTATGAATAATTTGCTGTTTTGAATCTAGCTCCTGAAGGTGCGGAATGGCTGGAAATTTTCTATCTTCTAACCTAATCAAACCAAAGGAGACTCAAAATGGGCGGCGTTACGCTAAAGCTTAAAGCAATGGATATGCATCTTGAAGGCGAGGCTTTGATAAGTTTTTTTGCGGAAAGAGGCGTGTATATAACAGAAGATCCCAAAGATACAATCATGTATCGCTGCAAAAATGACGTGGTCACTCGAGACGATGCTATCAAATTTTGCGAAACAAATAAAATACAGTTTACAATAAAGAAAGGCTAACGCCACCTGAAATGATATTCCAAGCCGGCGGCCACATAAACATCCGTTGTGGAACTGGCTATTATCTCTCTCGCCACCATTGAAGTACCTCGGTTGGCTATGCCGGTACGTAAATTAATGGCGTAGTTTTTGAAAAAAGCGGTCCTAAGGCCAAGATTCATGGCTACGCCCCTGTAATAAGATTCAAATTCAAAACGATCCTTATAAGGTTGCGAGCCGCTGTAGCCTTTTTTAAGAGCGATATCTTCTTCAAACCAGCTGAAAATAACGCTTGCAGAAGCGTATGGCTCAATTTCAATCTTTGGATGCGGATTGAAAACATGCATGAATATGAGCGAAAGCAACAACTCATAGCGATTGAAAGACCAACTGGAAAGCTCGTTGTAAACTTCTTCGCTTTCATCAATTTTCGCCTTGTGACTGGAGCGATGAATTTCCAATTCCAACCCTATAAAATCATAAACCGAACCGCCAATATATGCTACCAAAAACGGAGAAGAATCATCGACAAAACTCCATGCGCTAACAGAATCCCTTACATCTCGGTAATTCTTGATCCTTGAGTTGAGAGTGTTCTTATACCAGGAATTAGGTGTTAGTGGAACTTTCGCCCTGCTCCAGCCTGTTCCTATGCCAAGCCAAACATCGTGCATGGGTTGCTCGCCATAATATTCGTCTGGCTCCTTTTGCTTTGCAGCTCGATCTGAATCGCTTAGTCTTACCCTTGGCGTGCCGCTAAACCAGTCGCTTGCAATCTTTCTGGCTATTTTGGCGCTGTCCATGCTCAAAGGGAAAACTGCTATTTCTTTTGGCTCAGAGCTTGTTTCGTCAAAAAGCAAATACCAAACTTGATCGTTCTTAATCGTGCTGAACAATAAATTCCTGTCTCTCAATGATTGCAGTCTTTCTTTGACATGAGTATGGCGAGGTTGCAAATCTTCGGCTTGCAAGCGGGAAGATAAATTCGTGTTTAACCATTTTGCATACAAAGAAGCGGTTGTATCGCGTTCCCAATCGCCAGCTTCGTAGCAGTTCGGGTTGCCAATTTTATCGTTCTCAAAGCGAAGCGCAAAGCAAAAATCTCCAGGAGAAATATGCCGCTTCCCATAACTCCAAATATAAAACTCCCCGTCTTTCCAAACCGTAGGCTCAGCATAAGAGTTGAGAGTTGAGAGTTGAAAGTTGAGAATGAAAAAAAACAAGAAGAGTTTTCCATAACTCTCCACTCTCCGCTCTCCACTCTCCACTGACTTCATAGCATCTTTAAACATTCTTCCACCACCGCTTTTGTTGAGTTTATAAAGAAATCTCGGTCTATGGAATCATTCTTTATCGGTTTTTGAACGCTTATTATGCCGCTTTTCAATGGAAGCTGCTTCTTGTTGTCCCAAAGCGTGAAGGTGGCTATTATCGAAAGTTTTTTGAATTTCTTTTTTTGAACTGTTTCAAGATTCGCTTTTCTGTAATCATAAAAATTCTCGGCTTCCAAATCTCCGCCAATTGTGTATTCGTGAATTATAAAAAGATAATTCGGAACGGATCCATTGTTGGCCGCTATCTCTACGCCCTGTTCCGGGAATTTTGTTTTTATGAAAATCGTATTGTCCATTTTCAATGTTTCTCTTAAAAAAGTGTCATTCTTTGAAACTGTTGAGATGTTCCAGTTTTTTTGCAATTCGTTTGAAATAACGGAATCGGTTAATTTTTCCAGTTTAGAATAGATGGAATCGTTTGGGATATTCAATTTTTCCGTAAACCAGTCTGCGCGAGTTAGCATAAAGCCATCGCCAAGCTCAACGTAGCCAACGCTTTCGCTTTTAGCTGGCAAACCGCTGTACAACTTATGGGAATTGGTGAAGCTTGGAGCGCATGAAAGAAGAAAGAATACTACGATTAAAATTAGTTGAGAGTTGAGAGTTGAGAGTTGAAAGTTGGGTTTTACAACTTTGCTCAATAATTGCATATTTGAAGTTTTAATTTTCATAACTCTCCACTCTCCACTTTCAACTCTCCACTTTTAACCCCCCATTGAGAACGGTATTTTTCAATGCTTTCTTTGTGTTCTTCTGGGGCGAATTTTAGAATATCGTCTATTGAGGCTATTGAATATGCTTCTATTTTGTATTTTTCTTTAACCTGCTGCAATGCGCTTTTGCCATCTCCGAGTTTTTCTTTTCTATCCATCGCTACAATCAAGCCTGCGAGTTTTGCGTTTGGAATTCCTGATATTATTTTCATTGTCTCTTCTATGGAAGTGCCAGCGGTAATCACGTCTTCTATTATCACAATCTGTCTTTTTTCACTATAGGTATCGCCAACCAAAACTCCGCCTTCGCCGTGGTCTTTTGCTTCTTTGCGGTTGTATGTGAAGCTTGTTTTTATGCCATGCTCTTTGTAAAGAGCTGCGCTTGTTGCTGCGCAAAGCGGAATGCCTTTGTATGCAGGGCCAAAAAGATTGTCCGCTTTGTTCATAAAATGCTCTTTGAACGCTTTTGCATAGCAGCTGGCCAATAGCGAAACTCCTTCGCCATCGCAAACGGTTCCCATATTTACGAAATAAGGGCTAACCCTGCCGCTCTTTGTGACAAAACTGCCGAATTTCAGCGCACCGCATTTCGCCAAGAACGAAACGAGTTCATTTTCGTTTATTGAGGTCGTCATCGGCTGGCCTATCCTCCCATAATTTTTTAACAGGGTCGTAGGATTTGATTTCGGCTGTTTTTTTTTCGTACCAGTCAGGATCGCGTTTGGTTTTATTGTATAAAATCAAGTTGTATGCGCAGAATATGCCAACTATAATTAGCAAGCCTTTGAAGTTTTTTCTGGAGAAAAGCCATAGCGCTAAAAGCAGCATAAGAATCGCTATTATGCCAAAGTTATAATGACTCAGGTAGAAAGGCTGAAGAATTTCTATAATGGTTGCCATAGACATAGATAATCTCCTAGAGTTTTCCTTCCTTTCTTAAAATAGTTATTGTATATGGATTAGGGCGAGAAGTATTTCTATCGGTGTAAACTTTTATATAGAATGGAGCCATTGTGCCTAGCGGGTCGGATCCCGTTAAATGCGCTGTCCCGATAGTGTCTTTTATAGTATTGGCAGCTCCTTTTTTTACCATTATGGTTTTATTATTTTCAGTAGAGCTAGTAGATTTATAGAATTGAACGTACAGAGAGTCGCGAGAACTGGCTTTTATTTCTATAGTATCTCTTGCATGCAGCATTAACGTGAAAAAATCTTCCACGTCATATATGTTTCCTTGCTCCGTGACAGCAACTAAAGAATCCAGAGAACCGGCAAATGTAACTCCGTCTTTGGCCGAGCCAAAAGTATCTATGTCGTCAGCATTGGCTTCTGTGCTGTTTAGCGCCCCATCAAGTATGCGGTGGGTTGAATAGTAAAGAACTGTTTTTTTCTGTACGTATCCATCTTCGTTTTTGAGATTTGCAAATTCAATGGAACCTTCTGCAATTCCAGGCTTGAAATATGGCAAGCCACCAGATGTGGTACCATGCGCTCCGATAAAGTATAATTTGTTGTTAGGGTCTTTTCCTTTTGGAATTGCCATGGTAGCATTATCTGAATAAGTAATATTGCTTTCACTCAGTTCTTGTATGTTAACTATCTTTGAATCGAATTCTGCTATCAAAGTGTCAAATGGTGAAATTGTACCGATTCTGCCTCCATTTTTTAATTCGGCAGGGCCGCCATCTTGGGAGCCACAGGCTATAAATATTGCCGATACAGCGAAAAAAGCGAAAAATTTTATCTTGTTCATAATTGTAATATAGAATTTTCTATATTACGTCGCTAAGGATTTGTTAATATGAATGAGATTTCGCCATTCACAACTAGATTGAGAAAAGTGTTAGCCATAGCCAAGAAAGAGGCGGAAGCTACAAGAAGCGACTATGTGGGCTCGGAACATATGCTTATGGCCTTGCTCAGCGAAGGCAATGGGGTAGCAGTGAAGGCTCTTGAAAAAGAAGCTGTAAATTTGGCAGCCCTGCACAGCAGAATTGCAAAGTTTATCACCGGGAACGGGCCAGATGCGCAGCAGAATTTAAAAGGCACAGAGCAGGAAGTGGGGCTTCGCTTTAGCCCACAGGCAAAAGCTCTCCTGGAAAACACACTTTTAGAAGCAAGAATCATGGGAAGCCGCTATGTTGGCACCGAACACTTGCTGCTCGCTATTTTGAATCCCAAAAACGATTCTTTTCCAAAAGATATTTTGAATGCCATGGGTGTTGGCTATGATAAAATAAGGCAGGAAGTTCAAGATATAATAGACGAAGAAAATGAACTTCCTGAAATTTCCGGAGATTATGTTCCCGGTCAGAGCAAACAGCGCAAAACCAAAACTCCAATGCTGGATATGTGCAGCATAGACCTTACGGAAATGGCTCGGATGGGCAAATTGGAACCTATTATAGGCCGGCAAAAAGAAGTGGACAGGCTTATTCAAATTCTGTCCCGCAAAAAAAAGAACAACCCTGTTTTGGTTGGAGAGCCTGGCGTTGGAAAAACAGCCGTTGTAGAAGGCTTGGCTCAAAAAATATCTTCTGGGGAAGTTCCGGAAATTTTGGAAGGCAAAAGGCTTGTGGCTTTGGATATGACCAGCCTTGTAGCCGGCACAAAATACAGAGGCCAGTTTGAAGAGAGAATTATTTCGCTTTTAACCGAGCTGCGCAAAAACAAAAATATAATCATGTTTATGGATGAGCTGCACACTATAATAGGCGCTGGCGGTGGCGAAGGCGGGCTGGATGCGTCAAACGTTATGAAACCTGCGCTCTCCAGAGGTGAAATTCAGTGCATTGGCGCTACCACTTACAAGGAATTTCGCAAATATGTGGAAAGAGATGCCGCATTGGAGAGGCGCTTTCAGAGCATGTCCATAGAGCCGCCAACCGTGGCAGACACAATTGAAATTCTGCGTGGATTGGCTCCGAAGTACGAAGCGCATCACAAAGTGATTTACGATGAAGATGCGCTCAAAGCGGCCGCAAGCCTTTCCGAGCGTTATTTGAACGAGCGGCATTTGCCGGACAAAGCCATAGACCTTATGGACGAGGCTGGAGCGCAAACACGCATTCTGAACCTAACACCGCCTCCTGAGCTTTACCAGAAGGAGCGAGAATTAAAGAGCATTTCCGCTGAAAAAAGGCAAGCCGTAGTGGAAAAAAATTATGTGCAAGCGGGTCTTTTAAGAGACAAGGAAAAGCTTGTTTCCGAAGAGATTGAAAAAATCAAACATGTGTGGACTGCTTCTAAAAAGCAGGAACCTGTGGTTGTGGATTGCGACATTGTGCGGGAAGTTATCAGCAAAATAACAGGAATTCCTGTTAGCCGCATAGACGCTAACGAGAGCAAAAAACTTTTGAATATGGAAGTAGAGCTAAAGGAAAGAATTGTCGGTCAAGACGAAGCTGTTGCTGCGCTCTCAAAAGCTATTCGCAGAACTCGCACAGGGCTAAGAAACTCAAAGCGCCCTGCTTCATTCTTGTTCCTCGGACCAACCGGAGTGGGAAAAACCGAGCTTGCCAAGGCACTTGGCACGCAGCTTTTCGGTTCCGAGAATTCCATTATCCGTGTTGATATGAGCGAGTATATGGAAAAATATTCCGTGAGCCGTTTTGTTGGTTCGCCGCCGGGTTATGTTGGTTATGAAGATGGCGGTCAGCTGGTTGAAAAAATTCGGCGCAAACCGCATTGCGTTTTGCTTTTAGACGAAATTGAAAAAGCGCATCCCGATGTTTTGAACATTCTTTTGCAGATTCTGGACGATGGCCGTTTAACGGACAGTACCGGTCGCACGGTTAGCTTTAGGGATGCGGTTATAGTAATGACTTCCAATGCCGGTACAAAAGACATTACGAACAAAGGCGGAATGGGATTTAGCCCTAAAGCGGCGAATTCAGATGACGAGCGAATTTCCTCTTCGGTTAAGGATGCTTCAAAGCGTGTTTTCACTCCGGAGTTTTTGAACCGCATAGATGAGCAGATTGTGTTCCATTGCCTTAGCAAAGATATTCTGCTTTCCATAGTTGACATTCAGCTCAAAGATTTGCAAAAAGATTTGACCGAAAAGAAAATCACTTTGGAATTGGACAGAGCTGCAAAGGAGTTTATAGTGAACGATGGCTACGATGCTTCTCTTGGAGCTAGGCCTTTGCGCAGAAGCATTCAAAAATTGCTTGAAGACGAGCTTGCGAATCGCTTTTTGCTGGGCGAGGTTGCGGAAAACGCAGTGGTGAATGTTGGCGTGAGCAGCGACAGACTTTCATTTTTGGTTGGATAGATGTTATCCATTGCTCCCATGTTGGAGCTAACAGACAGGCATTATAGATATTTTGCAAGGCTTTTAACAAAGCGCACGTTGCTTTACACAGAAATGGTGACCACGGGTGCAATTTTGCACAATAAACCGGAAAAATTTTTGGAATACAACGAGGTTGAGCATCCCGTAGCCTTGCAGCTTGCAGGTTGCAACCCAAAAGATTTAGCGCAGTGCGCGAAAATAGGCGAGGATTTTGGCTACGATGAGATAAACTTGAATTGCGGTTGCCCCAGCGAGCGAGTTCAGAGCGGTTCTTTTGGAGCGTGCTTGATGCGAGAAGCGAATTTGGTAGCAGAGTGCGTGGCCGCTATGCAAAGCGCTGTGAAAATTCCTGTTAGCGTTAAAACGAGAATTGGAATTGACAAAGATGATTCATGGGAATTCTTTTTGAATTTCGTGGAAAAAATCAATTGCAAATATATCATAGTCCACGCTCGCAAAGCGTGGCTCAAAGGGCTTTCGCCAAAAGAGAATCGCACGGTTCCGCCGCTGAATTACGAGACGGTTTTTAAATTAAAGGAAATGCACTCTGATTGGAAAATTGTTCTGAATGGAGGAGTCAAGAATTTGGACGAGGCTAAAGCGATTTTGAAAAAGGCAGATGGAGTTATGATTGGCAGAGCGGCTTGCGAAACGCCTTGGATTTTGGCCAATGCAGATTCTGAGATATATGGTGAAAAGCTAGATGCGAAAAGCCGTGATGAGATTTTGGAAAAATTTTTGCCTTATGCCAAATTGCAAATTGAAAAAGGCGTTCCTCCGAGTTTTTTGCGCAAACCGCTTATGGGGCTTTTTCATGGGATGCCTGGGGCAAAGAAGTACAGGGAATCTATTTCCACTCTTTCTTTTCGTTGACAAAAACAATATCGCTTAGCGCACTCGCTAAACTTGGGCAGCCTTCGCCGCTCAGAGCGCATGTTTCAATAACTGCTTGCTTATGCTTTGCAAATTCTTTTTTCGCTTTTGAAACGCCCAAATCGCTTTTGTTGAGCGCAACCACAAATTTCTTTTCAATAAGTTTTGGATGAAAAGCTTCCAACTCTTTTTTCAGCAAGCAGAAAGTTTTCCATGCATTCGTTTCAAAGCCGTCTATCACAAAGAGCAAAGCTCTGGTTCTTTCTATGTGCTTCAAAAATCTGTGCCCCAAACCCTTGCCCTCGCTTGCTCCTTCAATAAGCCCTGGTATATCTGCAACCACAAAGCTTTTATTCTTGCTCTGCACTATGCCAAGCACGGGTTCCAGCGTTGTGAAAGGGTAGTCTGCTACTTTGGGTTTTGCGCTTGAAATCTTGCGCACAAGCGATGATTTGCCCGCATTCGGAAGTCCAACCAAGCCAACATCTGCCATGAGTTTCAGTTCAAGATTCAAAATCCTCTTTTCACCCGGCTTGCCGCTTGTATGCTGCCTTGGAGCGCGATTCGCAGCGCTCGCAAAGCGAGAATTTCCAAGGCCGCCATCTCCGCCTTGAGCTGCCATCCAGGTTGAACCGCTTTCCGTTAAATCGGTTAAAATTCTGCCTTCGCTGTCTCTCGCAATTGTTCCTCTGGGAACATCAACATAAATATCTTTTCCACAGCGCCCTGTGCGATTCGCAATATCGCCGGATGCTCCGGCTTCTGCGGAATATTTATAAGCGTTTCCCATATCCAAAAGCGTTGTGTATTGCTCATTGGCTCGCAAATAAACGCTGCCGCCATCTCCGCCATCTCCGCCGTCTGGCCCTCCGAGCGGCACGTGCTTTTCTCTGCGAAAACTGCAAATTCCATTGCCGCCTTTGCCGGAAATAATTTCAATTTTTTTTTCGTCTAAAAACATTCCGAAGATTTTTCCACAAATTTTCCCTGCTTGACGGTTATCAATTCAACGCTCTGATTTGCGCCGCTTTCCGAGAAACTGATTTTTCCATAAATTCCATCGTATTCTTTTTTCTGCAAAATTGCCGAGGGCAAAGATGAGTTTGATTCGGAAAGCACGGAATTTATAATGCGAATTGCATCGTAACTTAGCCCGGCAACTTTGTTTTGGTCAGGATCTTTTTGCCATTTCTTTTTGAATTTATCCGCAAAGGCTTTTATGTTGTCGTCTCCGGTTGCGAAAAATGCCGCACTGAAAGTAGCGTTTTCTGCCTGGTTTTTCGCATTCAGCAAAAATTCTCTGCCATACCATCCAGAAGATCCGAGCAGATTGTTGACTCTCAGTTTGTTGAAAGCCACTTGAGATGCCATTGCGCCAGCATCTGCAGGGTTTGAGCTTGGGATAAATATCGCTGAGAACGTAAGTGTGGAGTCTGCCAGCCATGAGTCTCTTTTAGCAAGGGAGCTAACATTGCTGTTGCCGCTGCGCATATTCATGCGGCGCGTGTCTAGAGTCAGCTTGCGGTCTCTTAAAAGCTTGAATTCGTTTTGGTAATCCGGCAAGCCTTCAACATAGTTTTGCGTAGCTATAATAATGCCGCCTTTGCGCTCAACTGCGCGCTGAAATTCGTCTGCCATCAAGGAACCGTAATCTCCGTAAGGAGCCATGATTGCAAACTCGTTTATTTGCAGGCAGCTCATGGCGTGCTCAGCAATGGAAGTAGCAAGCCTTGCGGAGCTCACGTTCAATTGAAAGATATTTTTCCCCATTTCTGCAATGCCGTCATCCGTGGCTGTTGGGGTTATAAGAGGTATATGCGGAGCTTTTTCGCTCATCCATGTTGCAACGGTCGCAGCGCTTGCAGAGAGCAACGGGCCGATGACTGCTACAACGCTGTCTTGCGCTATGGCTTGCTTCACTCTTCTAAGAGCGGTAGCTGGATCTGCACGGTCGTCCATAATTTGCAGTTGTGCTCTGTTCTTTAAGCTGTCTGCGTAGAGCAAAACTCCTTGAACCATGTAATTGCCCAATTCGGAATGCGAACCGGAGAGCGGTGCCAAAACAAGAATTACTGGACGTCCTGCGGACTTGCCTTCGAGCGAGGCTTTTAGCGCATCTGCTTTTTCTGCAAGGGCAGAGCTGTTAACTTTTGCGAGGCTATACCAGTAAGATGCCGCTTTGTAGCGGTTTTCTTTTTGCATTTTTTGTCCGAGAGTTAGCTGTGCAAGCCCTCGCGTGTGCCAGTCGTTGATTCCTTTTTCGAGCAGGCTTTGCAGTTCGGTTGCGGATAATATATCTGCGGCAAAAATTTGGGCGAGCAAATCGCGTGCTCTTGCTTTGGACACCGGGTTTTTTGTGTAAGCCAGAACTCGGCGCAATGTTTGCGAACCGAAGTAGGGATCTTTGTCTAAAATGCTCAGAATTGCCAAAGATATTTCCATGCGAGCGCGGTATTGGCTTTTTGGGAAAAAGTCCAGAAATTGAGCTGTATATCTGCGAGCTTCGTTTAATTTGCCCAGACGGATGCAATTCTCGACATAGAGCACCACGATTTTTTCTTGTTCTCCGGCTTTCCAGCGGTTTTTAATCAAAGCTTCCAGCCCTGAATTTGCTCCGGCGAAATCCCCAGCCTGGATTTTTTTCGTAATCTCATTGTAGCTTGGCGGGGCTGCCAGCGCAGACGAAAACAAAAGCAGTAAAGGTAGAATAAAATGCATTTGCAGAAAATTTAGAAAATTTCTATCTTACCGATAACGGGTGGCGGGTTGCCGCTGCTGGGGCAAGCCCTTGCAGAGGAAAGTCCGGGCATCGTAGAGCAAAAGTGCCGGCTAACGGCCGGAACCGGCAACGGTATGGATAGCGCAACAGAAAACAAACCGCCGGAAGCGGAGCTTGTCGAAGCTACGGCAAGGGTGAAATGGCGAGGTAAGAGCTCACCGCGCTTTTGGAAACAGAAGCGGCAGTGCAAGCCCCACTTGATGCAAGACCAAACAGAAATGAATGCGCTGCTCGCGCATCGCTTTGCGGCATTTCGGGTAGGTCGCTGGAAACCATTGGCAACGATGGTTCAAGAGAAATGGCAGCCTCGCTTAAATGCGAACAGAACCCGGCTTATAGCCACCCGTTTTTGGACCAGAATTTACAGAATTTTTGGAATTGATTGAATGAGACTTATATTTATTGCGGTTACTGCCTTGCTCTTCGCTTGCTCCATTGAAGATCCGAGCGTTGCAGAGTTTGATTTGGAAAGAATACGCCTGAGCGGAGACGCTCCTTTTGAAGCTTATTTTGAAAAGCCGGAGCCTTATACCCATGCAGATATTCAAGCGGATTTATTCTACGCCATGGGCAACGGAGATACCATGAAAATCTCGGTTTGCGAGTTTGAAACCGCAACGCTCGCCAAAGCTTTTTTTTACAATTCTGATAACATAGAAGAAAAAACAGAACTTTTAATTGGGAACGACAGAAGAAGATATATAAGACACGGCAGACGGATCTTTATCTTTTCTTATAAGTTTTCAATATCGGAAAACGCTTCCATTCTGGATTCTATTATTCAATTCACTCGAAGATTCCCAGCCGCAGATACCAGCGCTGGATTTCATAATTTTAGTTTGGAAAACAGCCGAGCAGATGAAGATATTTCCGTGCAGAGAAAATATTTTCTTGGAGTAGAAGCTCCTTTCAGCATGATTGTCCGGCGCTATAGAGATACGAATTTTACATGGGCTTGCGCTCAAAGCTCCGGCGAGGTTTCCGAAAAAGATTGGGAGAAGTACAAAGTTGAATGGCAACGCAGCGTTTACGACTCGGATAAATCCGCTTTGATAAGCCGGCTTTCAAATGGAACTGTAATTGCCGTTTACGGAGATTTGAATGAAACAAGAATGCGAGAGGTTTTCAATGAATTTCAGAGGCTTGTCAAATAATATGTCTGCAGCTTATTTTATATCCGATGCGCATTTGGGAGTTTCGCCCGCAGGCTCCGTGTCTGAGCGAGAAGAACATTTAATCGCTTTTTTCAAAGAGCTTGAAGGCAAGGCTTCGCATCTATTTATAGTCGGAGATTTATTTGAGTTTTGGTATGAATATGATTTTTACGCTCCGTCCAAGCATTTTAGCCTTTTGAGAGCTTTGGCAGACTTAAAGGGCAAGGGTTGCGAGGTGAAGCTGGTAAGGGGGAATCACGATTTTGCCTGCGGAGATTTTTTCAAGCGCGTGCTTGGCGTGGAGACCTGTTCGCATTTTGTGGCCGAGTTTCACGGAAGAAAGGTTTATGTTTGCCACGGAGACGGTTTAGCCAAGGTGGATGGCCTTTACAGAATTTTCAGAAAAATTTTGGATTTCAGGCTGAACCGGTTTCTTTTTAAATGGATTCATCCCGATATTGGGATGCGCCTTGCCCTTTCCATTGGCTCAAACAGCAGAAATTTAAACAAACAACGCATAGTTTCAGAAGAGGAGTTTTTGGACAAGGCTAGGGAAATTATGCGAAAAAACGATTGCGATACCCTTGTACATGGGCATAATCATATTGGAGGGGTGTGGAAAGTGCCTGAGGGGGTGGTTATAAATTGCGGACAGTGGCTTTTTGAGGAGAATTTTTCTTCAATCTCAGAAAAAAATTGCTATTTTTACCCTTCCTGCTTAGCTGAGCCAAGCTCTGCCTGCTGAGTGGATTTAACCAAAGAGCTTCCTTACGAGGTACAACATGGCCTATAGAGGTCCCAAAGCAAAGGTTGCCAGATCGCTGGATCTGGCTGTTACTCCCAAAACGCAGAAAATTCTGGAACGTCGCAAGTTTCCTCCCGGTCAGCACGGGATGAGCCGCAAAAAGAATGCCGGCGTTTACAAGCAGCAGCTTGTTGAAAAACAGAGGCTGAAATTCACCTACAACATTTCCGAAGCGCAGCTCGCCAAAACCTATCAAGAAGCCAACCGCAGAGACGGTTCTTCCGGCGATAACCTGATGTGCCTTTTGGAATCAAGGCTTGACGCTCTGGTTTTCCGTGCCGGTTTTGCACGCACAATTTTTGCTGCGCGCCAATATGTTACGCATGGTCATTTTCAGGTAAACGGCCAACGCAGTTTTTCGCCCAATCGCGCAATCAAGGCAAACGATTTAATATCAATTCGTGCCAAGTCCAAAAATCATCCTCAGATAAAAGAGGCTATAGAAGGCGCTCCAGAAGCTCCGAACTATTTGGCAGTGAACAAGGAAAAATTTGAAGCCAAACTTGTAAACGCTCCGCTCCGCGACCAGATACCGGTAAAGCTGAACGAACAGTTGGTTGTTGAATATTACAGCAGATAGTTAAGCATCCTGTTCAAACAAACCGTTGATATAATCGGTTTTGTTGAACGGGAGCAAGTGTTCTATCTTTTCGCCTACCCCAATCCATAAAATTGGAATTTTCAATTCATTAGATATGGAAAGCACGGCGCCGCCTTTGGCGGTGCCGTCCAATTTTGTCACTATCAAACCGGTTAGCTTAAAGTTTTCGTGGAAAGTTTTAATCTGCTTTATAACGTTTTGCCCGGTGTTGCCATCTATGACAAGCCATATATCGTGCGGAAAATTCTCGTTCACTTTTTTCACAACGCGAACAGTTTTGCGAAGCTCTTCCATCAGATGATCTTTGTTGTGCAGCCTTCCCGCTGTGTCTAAGAATACAACGTCGCTGCCTCTGGAGACTGCCGCTTTGCAAGCGTCGTAAGCCACCGCTGATGGGTCTGAGTTTTCCTGATGTTTAACAAAGTCTGCGCCGCTGCGCTCTGCCCAGGTTTCCAGTTGCTCAATGGCTGCCGCTCTGAACGTGTCTCCGGCGGCGAGCAAAACGGATTTTCCTTCCAGCTTCAAGCGATGGGCCAGCTTGCCTATGGAGGTAGTTTTGCCAGCTCCGTTTACGCCTATTATCAAGACAACGTGCGGTTTGCCGTTCCATTCCAATTTTGGCGGGTCTATTAGCAAGCGCTCGGCTTCTGCACGCAGAATGGCATTTATTTCATTTTGGTTTAGCGATTTTCCGAGCCCGTGTTCTCTTAGCGCATCTGTTAGCAAAAATGCAGCTTCCACTCCAACATCGGCTTTTATCAATTGCTCTTCCAAATTCTCGAGCATTTCGTCTGTTATTTTGCCAACGCCAGCAATGGATTTAAATTCTCCCATCAAAGCATCGCGAGTTTTTGCGAGCCCTGATTTTATTGCGGAAAAAAGAGACATTTTTTAACTCTTGATTTGATGATAGTTCCGAAATCGGAATTTATTTCATAGCCAATTCCGTTTCTGCCGAGATCTTTGGCGGCGAGCATAGTAGTGCCGCTTCCGCAAAATGGATCCAGCACGGTTTCGCTTACGTATGAATAGGCTTTTATAAGTCTGTAGGGGAGTTCGTATGGAAATGGAGCAATGTGTTCTCTGCCTTTTCCGCTTTTTTCCGGTTTTATAAGCCATACATCGCTGTTTTTCATGGAGAGCCAAAAATTTTTGTCTATTTTGGATTTGTCTTTGATTTCTTGGGTTAAGTGAGCGTATTTGTTGAATTTTTTATCATCTGGTTTTTGAAATTCCAGAATAGTTTCATGCATATTGTTGAGCAGAATTCCGCCGGGATAGGGATAAGTTCCAAAATGCGCTCTGACTCCATTGGTTTTATGCCATACTATATCTCGTTTGAAAATAAAGCCTGAGCTTTCGCATAAATCCACGCTTTTGCCTACCAAATTTATTGTTTTAAAGCTGCTGGCATCTCGGACAGGCAGGTTCATAATGTTCAAAAAGAATTTTCGCCCGGGTTGCAGAATTCTAAAGACTTCTTTCCAAACTTTCCCTATTTCGTCGAGCCATTTGCTCAAATCGTGGATATTGCCCAAATCGCGCGCTTTTTTTGAATATGTTTTCGCATCGAAATATGGCGGAGATGTGACTGCCAAATGAACGCTGTTATCGCTTAAATCATTCATTTTTTGCGAGTTTTTAAAGTAAACTTTTTGAGTAATTTCTTCCATTTCACACCACGCTTTTTACGTCGTCCACAATACCGTATTCTTTTGCTTGCCGTGCGCTCATAAAATTATCTCGGTCGGTATCGCGTTCAAGTTCTTCTTTGGATTTGCCGGTATGTTCGCTGAAAATTCCGTTCAAAACATCGCGAATGCGAAGCATTTCTTCTGCCTGTATAGCAAGGTCGCTGGCTGGGGCAATCATTTGCCCGCTTATGAGCGGCTGGTGAATCATTATTCTGGCGTTGGGCCATGCGTAGCGTTTGCCTTTTGTTCCAGCGCACAGCAGCACGGCTCCAAAGGAAGCGGCTTGCCCTGCGCATATTGTTATCACGTTGCTTTTGAGCGAGCGCATGCAGTCGTAAATTGAGAGGCCGCTGGAGATAGCTCCGCCTGGGCTGTTTATAAAGAAGTAAATATCTTCGTTTGAGAGCGAGTCCAGATAGAGAAACTGTTTCACCAATTCTTCTGCGCTTTCGTCTTCAACTGGTCCCCACAGAAACACGCGTCTATTCTTTGCCAGCGCATATTCTGCTTCTTTAAGAAAATTTTTTTTGCAATTCTCATGTTCTTGTTCGCAATTCATTGCTATCTCCTAGAGTTTGGTGTAAATATAGAAAACTCCTAGCCACCCTGCTAATCCTCATCGCCGCTCTGGCCGCTTGGGCTGGAGAGCGAAAGCACAGCCAGGAACGCCTTTTGAGGAACTTCAACCGCACCTATGTTCTTCATGCGCTTCTTGCCCTCTTTCTGCTTCTCCAAAAGCTTGCGCTTGCGCGTAATATCGCCGCCGTAACATTTTGCCAAAACATCTTTGCGAACAGCTTTTACCGTTGTGCGGCTGATTATCTTTCCGCCAATCGCACCCTGAATCGCAACATCAAACTGCTGGCGTGGAATTAAATCCTTTAGGCGAGCGCAAATCGCCTGAGCATAGTGCTGAGCCTTTTCCCTGTGAATTATAACGGAAAAAGCATCAACCGGATCGCCGTTCAAAAGAATGTCCAGCTTAACAAGAGGATTCTCTCGATAGCCGGCTTGCTCGTAATCAAGGCCCGCATAGCCTCGGCTCACGGATTTCAAGCGGTCGTAAAAATCAAACATTACCTCTGCCAAAGGCAACTCATATTTTAAAATCACCTTGTTTTCGTCAAGATATTCCATAGTATCAAATGTGCCTCGCTTTTCCTCTGCGAGCTGCATCAAAGAACCTATGTAATCTTTTGGCGTGAAAATCTGGGCTTTGATATAAGGTTCTTTTATATGGTCGTAACGGCTTGGGTCTGGGAGCTTGCTCGGACTTTCTATGGGAATCATCTCTCCGCTCGTCATAAAAACACGATATTCCACGTTTGGAACCGTGGTTATTATATCAACATTGAATTCCCTGTCCAAACGCTCCTGCACAATTTCCATGTGCAAAAGTCCCAAAAATCCAGTGCGAAATCCAAAGCCAAGCGCACCGGAGCTTTCTGGCTCCCATATAAGAGCGGAGTCGTTGAGCTTCAGTTTTTCCAGAGCTTCTCGCAGGTTTTTGTAATCTTCCGGGTTTATTGGGTAAATGCCGCTGAAAATCATGGGCTTCACTTCCTTGTAGCCTGCAAGAGGTTCGGAAGCGGGATTTGCCGAGTCTGTTAGCGTATCGCCTATTTTCACATCGCTCAGAGTTTTTACATTCGCCAAAACATAGCCAACCATTCCTGCGTTGAGAGCCGGGCGAGGATCTCGCTTCATAGCGAAAGTGCCAACCTCGGTCACCATATATTCGCCGCCGGTTTTCATCATTTTTATCTTCGTTCCGGGCTTGAGACTTCCTTCCATAATGCGGATGTAGCTTATAACGCCTCTATAGGAATCGTAAACAGAATCAAATATAAGAGCTTTGAGCGGCGCGGAAGAATTGCCTTTTGGCGGTGGAATTTCATCCACAATGCGCTCCAGAACTTCGCCAACGTTTATGCCGGCTTTTGCGCTTATTTTTGGAATTTTGTCCGGATCGTAGCCGAGCAGTTCGCCTATGCTGTGCGCAGCGGCCTCAGGATTTGCGCCTGGCAAATCTATTTTGTTTATCACAGGAATTATCGTAAGGTCGTTTTCTATTGCCAAATATAAATTTGAAAGGGTTTGAGCTTCTATGCCCTGCGAAGCGTCAACCACAAGAATAGCGCCTTCGCAAGCGGCAAGGGAACGGCTCACCTCGTAGGTAAAATCCACGTGCCCCGGAGTGTCTATCATATTGAGCAGGTATTCTTTGCCGCCTCGCTCGTAAACCATCCTTATCGCATGGGCCTTTATTGTTATGCCGCGCTCTCGCTCCAAGTCCATATCGTCAAGGAGTTGGTCCATCATTTCGTTTTTTGAAACCGTTCCGGTCAACTCTATCAGGCGATCTGCGAGAGTGCTTTTGCCGTGGTCTATATGAGCTATTATACTGAAATTTCTTATGTTTCCTGTTTGCATTTATATCCCCATTGCTTTCGCTAATTCCGCAAGATCAGAGTTTTGCGGAAATTTCTCCTTTGCTTTTGTAATTATGTCTATGGCCTCTTGAACCTTGCCGCTCAATGCGAGCGCTTGCCCGTAAAGGAATGCGAATTCCGGTTTATTGCCCTGTTCGCTTTTCAGAAGTTCCAAATTTTCCAGAGCTTCTGCGGCTCTGTCATGCGCAACGTAAATCTCCGATAACGCAAATGGATTATGCAGAGTTGTTCCGAGCAGCATGCTTTTGAGCGTTTTTAAAATGTCTATCGCTATTTGAGGTTGCTCTGTTTTGCTCCAGTAATTGCCCAAAAATTGCATGGAGTTTATATGCGCAACAGCGGCATTAGACGGCAAAATGCTGATTTTTGGAACAAAAGAAGCCAAATATCCAAACCACTTGACCGCTTCATCGGTTTTTCCCAATTTAGCAAAAAGCCCGGCTTTCAGGCTTATGGAAGGCTCGTAGTAAGGGTCTTCTTTCAAAGACTCGTTCAAATAATCCATTGCCTCGTCTGTTTTCCCAAGATTTATCAAAACTTTCGCTATGTTTTGCGGAATTAAAATTTTATACTCGTCATAGTGTTCCTTCTTGGCTTTTTCCAACGATTTTTTCAACCATATAAGGGTATTTTCATAATCTTCCGCAATTTCATAGCATACCGCATAATGATACATCACATTTGGGTCCATTTTCTCCGGGTTCGGGTATTCTTCTTTGAATATCTCCAAATTTCTCAGTTGTTTTTCTTTTACCAGCGCAGGGTCTTCATAGCCTGTGTGGAAAATTTCAAACGGCAAATTCTCTTCAATATATTTGTGCTTCCTTATGCTGGACAAAGGCTGTTCGTGAATTCTGCCTTCAAAAAGTATTTTTTTGTCATTGGGAAACACTCTGATTTGAGCGAATCGCGTTCCGGTTTTTCCTTCGTCTGCGCTGTTGCAGATAATAAAATAAAACGCTTTGTTTAGAGTTTCCTGCTCAAGTCTTTTGCGAAGCTCTTCTACTGTTTTTTTAGGCAGCCTGTCATCTGCATCCAGCCAGATTACCCAGCGGCTTGTAGCTTTTGAAATGGAATAATTTCTTGCTGCGGAAAAATCCTTTATCCATTTAAAACGCTCTATTTTCGCTCCATAGCTTTTCGCTATCTCAATTGTTTTATCGGTGGAGCCTGTATCTGTGACTATAATCTCGTCTGCAAGCCCCTGCGCAGATTCCAAGCACTGACCTATATTGTTTTCCTCGTTTTTTGCAATCATGCAAAGAGAAAGCAATGGCCGCTTGTCTTTTTTCTTTTGAAATTCCTCGTCTGCGCGGTCAAACAGCCATTTTCCTTCTGCGTTGTCTTTATCCAATTTCAGCATTTCTTCGGCATAATTTCTCGATAATTTAAAATTTTCCTGCTCAAATTCCCATAAGCTCAGATTTTTCAAAGTATCCAGTCTTATTGAATGATAATTTGTTCCTCCTACCGAGACATCTGTTTTTAGAGTCAGAACTTTTCTGAAGAGGGCCATGCCTTCCTTTTTTTGACCTTGCGCTACTAAAACTATGGCGAGTCCGTGATATGCTTCATCATCTTTTGGAGCTTGCTTCATGTTTTTTTCAAACACCGCTTTGGCATCATCATATCTTTTTAGTCTTGTCAATATTCTGCCAAATTTATTCGCTGCATTTATTTTAAGAACAGTATCGGCAACGCCTTTGTATTCCGAAGCTCGCTTGTAATATTCCATGGATTTTTCCATGTCTTCCAGTATATAATAAGAATCGCCAAGTTCAATCAAGCCTTCAATCCGCTTTTCCTGTTCTGGGTCTGCCAACTGAATATCCAGATTTCTTTTTGCTTTTTTCAGCCGAATTTCCAGAGTTTCGTAGCCCATATGCCAAATAACAACATTGGTATTCACTATATTTAAACCCAAGCGATTAGCGGAGTTAACCAAGTTTTCGTGTATGCGCCCCTCAAAGCGTATTTTCGGATGGTTGGGAACCATTCTGGCCTGCATGAACTTCATGCCGGTAGGCTTTCCGTTTTCCGTGTTGCAGATGGTGAAAGATATCATGCGGTCCAGCGCGGTGAGCTTTAGCTTTTTGAAGGCTTCCACCTGGTCTGGAGGAACGTAGTCGTCTGCATCCATCCACAGTATCCAAGAGCAGGTGGCTTTGTCCAGGCTCAGGTTGCGGGAATATGCAAAATCTCCTATCCACTCGGATTGTATTAGGGTAGTTTTGGGAAAGGATTGAACGATTTCCACGGTTTTGTCTGTGGAGCCTGTATCGTTTACAATAATTTCGTCTGCAAACGGCTGAAAGCTTTCAAGGGCTCTCCCTATATTTGCTTCTTCGTTTTTGACTATCATGCAAATAGAGAGTGTATTCCTTTTGCCAATGCAAGGCAGTGCTTCTTTTATGGTTCCGAATGGCATGGGGGTAATGTAGAAAAATGCGGATGAAAGGACTTGAACCTTCATGCTGTTGCCAGCACTAGAACCTGAATCTAGCGTGTCTACCAATTCCACCACATCCGCAGGCTAGTAAAAATATAGAAAAATTATTTTCCAATGCAATAACTGCTGAATATGGCATTTAAAACGCTCTCATCCGAGATTTCCCCGATTACGGAGCATAGCGCATTCCTCGCTTCCCGCATTTCAAAAGCGGCTAATTCAACCGCTCCGGCTTGCACAGCTCGTTGCACGCATTCCTCAGCTTTTTTGATGCAAGAGATTTGCCTCTCGCTGGTAATCCAAGCTTCTTCGCTTTCTTCTTTGGGAAAAAAGATGGCGTTTAATGTTTGTTTTAATTCCGGAATGCCTTTGTTTGTTGGCAAAGCGATAAGTTGAGAGTTGAGAGTTGAGAGTTGAGAGTTTGCTGAAATATCTGCGTGTGTTACTGCTATTATGTCTGCTATTTCTTTCCACTCTGCAAATTCTGCAGGCAATTGAATGCTGCCGTCTATTACCAAGATTTTCAGATTCGCTTTTTTTAAAACTTCTTTGGTTTTTTGCATAGCTCGCTCGTCTATTTCGCTTTGAGCTTCGCCTGCAAGCCCGGCCGTGTCTATCAGCAAAATATCTCCGCCGGGCAAATGCAATAAGACTTCCACAAAGTCGCGCGTTGTGCCCGGAGCCTCGCTCACAAGCAACCTGTCTTCTTTTACCAGCGCATTTATCAAACTGGATTTGCCTGCATTGGGCGCTCCAAACAAAACCACGCGAGGCAACTCATTCTGAACAACCCGAAACCTCTTCCTCAAGCTCTGCAACTGCTTTAAAACACTCTCCACTCTCCACTCTCCACTCTCCACTCCTCCAATGTCCTCCGCAAAATCTACCTCCAATTCCAATGTTGCTGAAATTTGTTTTATGTTTTCTGCCAATTTTTTTATTTCATCGGAGATTTCGCCGTTTAATAATTTTTGGGCGTTGGCCAGGGTTTGGGCGTTTTGGGCTGAGAGCATGTCTCCTACGGCTTCTGCTTGGGTTAGGTCCATTTTTCCGTTTAAAAATGCCCGCTCTGTGAATTCGCCTCTGTTTGCCGGGCGCACACCTTCTATTTTGCATATTTCTTCTATCAGTTTGCGGACTATAAACGGGTTTCCGTGCGGAAAAATCTCTAAAATATCTTCGCCCGTGTAAGAATTGGGGGCAGGAAAGAAAAGGACCAGGCTATTATCGGCCAAGCTAGCCGTTCTGGGCTTCATTTTGAAGCTTGGAAAAATGGTTTTGCAAATCGTTTGCACCGCCGGGCCGCTTATGCGTATTACGGCAATTGCGCTTTTTCCCGAGGGGGTGGCGAGTGCGATTATGGTTTCCATTGCGCAAAAAGGTAGAAAAAAATTATTATATTTGAAATATGATAAAATTCTCTCGTTTTTTTGTGCTATGCCTTTGTGCCTCCCTTTTTGCCTGTTCAGATGAAAAAGACCCTCCGACTCATGCGGATTTATGCAAGAAAGGAGCGTCTGTTGAATGTTTGCTTGGGCAATGGCGGCTTGATTATATTGAGAAGCAAGAAGGGAATGTTTTTAAACCTGTTGAAAAAGTTAGCGGAAGACTGACTTTGGAATCTTTGCCTAGCGGTAATATTTGGTATGAATTTGAGAAAGGGGATGACATAATTGGGGGTATTTTAGAGCTTAACGTAAATGATAGCAAGATAACCGTGGGTTGTCCAGAGGGCTATTTATGCGCTGCCGAAGATATTAACGAAAATAGTGATATTAAGATAGAATTGTATGATAAGGGAGATATTTTAAGGATATATGGCTCTCCGTTTTTTAATTATGGGACTAGTACCGCAATTGAGAAATATATTTTTATGTGAGAAGTGCATTTTTTGGCCTTAAATATCATATAAAAATGACAAAAAGCGCTCAAAACAATGTTTTTTACCGAAAAATGTACTATATGCTAAAAAAAATTCTATTTTTATAAGTGTATTAGGTTTATATAGCCGTAGTAGGAGTTTATTATGCTTAAACAAGCCCTTTCTGCTTTCATAGTAGCGCTCGTAGCGTTAGTCCCTGTGGCATTTGCCCAATCCTCGTCATCTTTGGCTCAAACTGTATCGCTAGAGGTAATCTACCGAGATTACCCATTCAATGCTGTTGGCTTTGAAGAGTGCGACTCTCAGAATAGCAGCAGCAACAGGCAATGTGAATCTCGCGCAACAACGGGAATGGTCGCAAATGATTTGTTCTACGATAAGGCTAATTGCGACGAAGACTGGATAATGGAAGACGAGGAAGCAATTGAAAAGAATATTGCGCCACGCGATCACATAGTGTATCGTTACTGCGCTAGGCCCAGCGCGGGAAATGGAAGATGCTATAGCGGCGATGGCAATTTGGAATCTTGGTTTAGCGATGGCGATATTAAGCTAAAGGATGGAACTACTACTAAAGTAAAACGTATTAATGGAGATTCAATAACATTTAGATTGCAGAGCGATAGCTCTTATATGATACAATACGATAGAGACAATGGAAGAAACTTCTTTCCGCTTGATAACTATGGATCTGACCTAACTTTTGGCAGGCAAAATACCAATAGTTATTGCCAGAAGAATGGCAGCAGTTCTTGCACTGGTTCAAATCCAAGCTCTAGCTGCCGCAATTACCATTATTCTATGGCTGGAGCGGCTATATTTACTTATAAGGAATCTGCCAATGATATTTTTGAATTTAACGGCGATGATGATATGTGGATATTTATAGATGGCAAATTGGTCGTGGATATAGGCGGCGTTCATCAACAGGTAGAAGGCAATATAAATATCAATGATATTGCCAGAGCTGCTGGAGGATGGGCGGAAGGCTCCGTGCATTCTCTGAATTTCTTCTATATGGAAAGGCAGACCACTGATGCCAATTTGAAAATCAAAATGTCTCTTAATGGATTTGTAGGTACTAGGAAACAACCAGAGAGAGATGCTGCTGCGCCTTATATAAAGAAAGCTGAAACTAAGTATGATGATGATGGCAGAGCTTCCACTGTTTTGTGGGTATCTACAGAGCTGAATGTTGATGATTTAAGGACTAAGTTAAGTACTGCTAACTACTACCCAATAATTGTTAAATTGGCAGAAGGTGCCCCTATATGCGGTTATAGACTTGAAAGCATAAAAGATGGCGCTCAGGATCCTAACGACAAAGCGGCTGGATGGGCATATAGCATTACAGGAAAAATAGTTTGCAAAGATGGAGAATACGATTTGTCCACTGGAGACTCGCTTAGCTTTAATGTCACTCTTGAGTATGCGTTAGCGCAAGAAGAAGATCCGCTGGAAACAATCCATTGCAAGAAAGTTGGCGACTGCAACAATAGAGGATATGACCTTCAAGATTCATCGTACGCAGTGCTTGCAAAAAACAAAAAGCTTGCAGATGCAATTGTATGGGCTATCAATGCAAGCAAATTAAGACCGCCGCCATTTGAGCCGAAAACTCCAGATGAAGGTCCTTGGAAACCTCCGTTCCCAGATGAATTGTTTGGCGGTGGAGCAACTGGAACCGGAGTTGTTGGTTATACGCCAACTGGAAAGGCTCCTGGCTTTGGATCTGTAACTCCGAAAGGGCCAGATGCTGGCGGTAAGGTGAACAGTTTTGGCACTGCGGGCAATATAATTCCGGCAAATAGAACTGGGGAACTGATTGTAACTGCTTACCCAAGCGCTGGGGGGCCGAACACTCCTTCGAATTGGAAAACAGAAGTAGAAGAAAATCCATTCTTTGGCTTGCCGCCTTCTGCAAATACGGAGAATGGCTTGTATGGCATAGCCGATCCGTCTCAGCAAAATAAGGTTGATGGCACGGTGACTGGCGGTTATCCATTTGTCAAAAATGGCTTTAGCAAAACTCACAATGAAGGCAGCGCCAATGGCTCCATGCAAATTTCGCCAACTCGTTGCGTTAGCACAATCAAGGGCCAAGAAGCTAAGATTAACTGCTTGAACTTCAACTTTGTCGCATTGCAGCCCTTCCAGCTTGCGGTCACGGTTTATGACCAACTTGGCAATTTTGTGACTCAGTATAGGGAAACCATAGATGAATCGCAATTCAGGTTTATCACTCAGGGACCTAACTATATTTCTGGTGTAGAAAAGCCGCAAGCAAGCAGCCAATGCGTTATGCCTACAGCAAGCAATTATGGAGAGAAGAATGTTCTAACCACAAACGGCAGAGTTAATGTTGGCGTGAATATCTATCCATTCTCGCAAAACGGCAGGAAGTTTGGCAATGGCGTTTACATTGTAAAAGTTGACCGCGTTGACTTGCCATTCACAGGTTGCTATAACAATGCAGGCTTGTCTGATATGGGAAACTATCCCTTTGTTCGCTACCATGCAGATATGAGATTCGGCTGGATGAGAGGAAAGGCTGAAACTCTGGAAATCGATGGCCTTAAACCATACTATCGCCGCTAATTAGCGAAGTTGCTGAGAACTCTTAATCCTAATTCGCCGCTTTTTTCCAAATGGAATTGAGCGGCTATTATATTATCTTTTCCTATTAAGCTGGGGAATGTTTGAGAGCCGTAGGTGGTGGCTCCGTAAATATTTTCTTCGCTTAAATTCGGGTGATAAGAATGCACAAAGTAGAAGTTTGAATTGTTTGGAATGCCTTTGAAAGCAGGATGCTCTTTTGTGAAATTAACCTGATTCCAGCCTATGTGCGGAATTTTCAAATCAGGCTCATCTTTAAATCTTATCGCTTTTCCAGGTATAAGCCCAAGGCATTGCGCAGACCCTTCTTCGCTGCTGTCTAAAATAATTTGGCAACCTATGCAAATGCCTAAAATAGGGGTTCCTTTTTTTGCCGCTGTTTTAAGCGCTTCTCCAATTCCGGTTCGGTTTAAATTATCCATGGCGGCTTTTGCGGCGCCAACGCCTGGAAATATAATTTTGTCTGCTTTTTCTATTTGTCCTGGATCGCTTGAGATATCGCTATCTATGCCCAAATATTTCAGGGCATTATACACAGAAGTCAAATTTCCTGCGCCATAGTCCACTATAATCATAAGTTTTCAATCACTATGCTTTCAATCAAAACTTCTTCTTTTGGTTTATCGCGGTCATCTGTTTTTACGGTAGCTATTGAGTTTAGGGTTTCAAAACCTTCGTAAAGCTGGCCAAAAACAGTATAGCCTTGGTGGTCATGGCCGTTTGCGGGGTGGTCTAAAAAATGCGCACCGTCTTTTCCGTGCACAATAAAGAATTGGCTGCCTATGGAATTGGGCTCACTGGTTTTTGCCCAGGAAAGAGCTCCCAAAATATGCCTTAAACGAGGGTCGTAAACATCTCCAATTGTGCAGCCTTTGCCTTGCGCAGCATGGCCTCCCATGCCATTTTTATCCGTGAAATCGCCGCCTTGAATCATAAAACTCTTTATCACTCTGTGAAAAGGCGAACCGTCATACTTACCTTGACGTGCAAGCTCTATAAAATTATCTGCCGCTTCTCCAACAATTTCGGGAAACAGGCGTAATTTCATTTGCCCATGGTTTGTGGAAATAACAGCTACGGTTTCCCCGCTTTGCGGCATATCGGTCTGGTTAAATTCTGACATTTCAGTAATTTACAAAAAAAAATCTCTCAAAAAAAGAATTTAAAACACCTGCACCTTTGTTCAGTATTTTTCTATATTATTGGCATGAGAAAAATTACAGAGCGGCAGCATGCCATATATAGCTACATAAAGGATTTCATCCTTTTGCGCAAATGTTCGCCAACTATTCGCGAAATAGGCGATAAGTTCGGTATAAAAAGCACCAACGGGGTCAGGGACGCATTGCGAGTTCTTGAAAGTAAAGGCTATATAAAAAAGCTTTCAAATCAGGCTCGGGGAATTGCGCTCCCGCAGAATGTGTTTCCCGCAAGCGCAGAAGCTGTGAGTTTGCCTCTAATTGGCAGCATAGCGGCTGGCACGCCCATATTGGCTGCGGAAAACGTTGAGCAAACCTTGACAGTGGATAAATCCATGCTTCCTCGCAGTTCCGAGATATTTGCCCTTAGGGTACAAGGCGATTCCATGGTAGGAGACGGCATTTTGAGCGGCGATATCGCAATCATCAGAATGCAAAAAAATGCCGAGCGAGGGCAAATAATCGCAGCTTTGATAGATGGAGATGCAACGCTAAAGCATTACTATCCGGCAGAAAACAGAATAGAACTCAGGGCATCTAACCCCAAATATATGCCAATAACGGTCTGCGAAGGAGAAGATTTCTCCATAGCTGGAATTTTAGCTGGCGTTATAAGGAAGTGCTGATAATTTTCTATTTTATACATCCGATATACTTTTGAGAAAAAAGAGGTAATTTATGAGCTTATTGGATGTATTTAAGCCTAAGTGGCAGAATTCAGAACCTGCTATGCGTAAACAGGCTGTTCAAAGTTTGGGATCTACGGATTTAGATGCGCTTTTGGAAGTTGCTAAGAATGATGAAGATGCAGAAATAAGAAAAATAGCTGTTCAAAAAATATCTTCAATAACGCATTTGAACAATTTGTTAAAAACAGAACAAGATGCCTCTGTGCAAAGCGCAATAAAAGATACTTTGAGAAAATACTGGCTTAAAACAATAAAAAATCACACAGGCAAACCAGATTGGGATATTCATAAAATAATTGCAGAATTACCGGCAAAAGACAAAGATGAGCTGTTGGTTACGGCAAAATCCCCGGAAGTTCGCCTGGAGCTTCTGAAAAACTGTTCCAGTCAAATGGCATTGGCAGATGTAGCCAAAGGCGATTTGCAAGAGGCAGTGGCTTTGGCAGCGCTTGAAAAACTGCAAAGCGAAAGCCTGCTCAATGAAGTGGCAAACAACAAAGACAGTTCAAAATTTGACTCCGTGCGCTGCAAAGCGAAAGAAATGCTGGCCGCAATTCATGCTTCAAGAATAGATCCCGCAAAGGAAGAAGCTGATTTGCAGGCTCAAAAGCAAAAAGCGCTGATTTCCCATGCTGCAAGGCTTTTGGAAAACAAGGATCCTCAATCTGTAAATGCCGAGATGCAAAGGCTCAAAGCCTCTGCCCAAGGTTTGCAGCTTAGCCCGGAATTAAGCTCTATATTTGAAAAACACGAAGCAAACATGGCTGCAGTTGCCGCAGAGAAAAAACGTATAGAAGCAGAAGAACATGCTAAAAAAACAGCAGAAGAAGAAGTTAAGAAGCAAAAAGAATCTGAGCTTGCTAAAGAGCAGGTTGTTAAGGAAAGTACAGAAGTTGTTGCGGAGGAGCCGGCCATGGAAGTTTCGGAAGAAAAATCGGATGATAAGTTGAGCGATGAAGAATACAACGCAAAGATGCCGCAACTGCAAGCTATAATAGACAGAGTGAATGAACTGGATGAGAACGGTGATTTCAACGAGATTTCCCAAAGCATAAGACAGGCTTTTTATGACTGGAAAGAAATTGTAGGCGAAGCTAAAACCCAGTTCAAGAATATTTACAAGGAATTCAGGGCTGCAACCAGCCGATTCCAGAACTTGCAGGAATGGGCATCCTGGCATGCCGAGCAAATACGTGAACAGCTGATAAAAGACATTGAAGAACTTGCCAATACCCCGGTTGTATTGGAAAACAGAGCAAAAGCTTTTACCATGATTGAGCAATGGAAAGCCGCTGGCTATATGCCAACAGCGAAAATACAGGAGCTTTGGCCGCGCTTTAAAGCCGGGTTGGACAAGGTTATGGACAGCGTTGCCCCTCTGTTGAAAGAGCAGGAAAAAGGCCAAGAAGAAAATCTTAAGATAAAAGAAGAAATATGCGCTCATATAGAAGAGCTTGCCGTGGCGGAAGGCGAATGGTCAGAGCAGTTGAAAAAAATCCAGGAATTGCAGGCTAAGTGGAAAAATACCGGCTTTGTTCCCAAGGCTCAAAACCATATTATCTGGGATCGCTATCAGGCAGCAATCAATTCTTTCTTCAAAAAACAGGAAGCTTATAAAAAGCGCACTCTTGAACAGATTAACGAACGCATTGTAGCTAGGGAAAAGCTTTGCGAAGAGGCTGAGGCTCTAGCTAGCTCCACTGATTGGAAGAACACGCCAAAGCTATTCACAAAACTCAGCGCAGACTGGAAGTCTGCAGGTTCGGTTCCGGCTGAGCAGTATGAGAAGCTTTTGCAGAGATTCAAAAAAGCGAGCGACTCATTCTTTGAAAACAGAAATGCCTTCTTTGACAGCGCAAGAAAAACCAGAGAAGAAGTGTGCCAAAAGATTGAAGCTCTTGCTTTTGATGCTTCTAGCGCAGAGTCTGTTGCTGCGTGGAAGGCCATAGAAGAGGAATGGAAGGCTTTGGAAAACAACGGTTATTCAAAAGAGCTTAACGAGAGATTTTACTCGGTTTCAGATCGTATATGGGAATCTGCTTCCAAAAGCAATCCTGAAATAACAAAAGAACTGGATAAGAACTGGGAAGTGAAACACGGTTTAAAAGAACAGTTGAAAAATATTTTGGAGCAGGGCAACTTTAAATTCAGAACTTTGCAAGCTGTTCGCGGTTTGCAGACCGAATGGGAAAAAACTGGTCGTTGCGGAGCTGCGGAAACGGATATTTTCAACGAATTCAATGAGCTTGTGCAGTCTTTCTTTGCTACTTATAACGATCAAAAGGAAATTAGAAGCAATTTAGACAAAATTAATGCACAAAAGAAAGAGGAGCTGTGCAGGCAGGCAGAAGAGCTTCTGGCAAAGGCCCAGAGCCAAACTCTAACGCGCGCAGAAGTTGTTTCGGAAACCAATTCGTTGAGAGTTTCATGGAGAGAATCAGGAAACGTTTCAATGCATTTGGCAAAAATTTTGTGGAAGCGCTTTAACACAGCTTGCAACACTGCATGCCACGCATTCGACAATGAACCTGTGGCCGCAGAATGATCGCTGCGCTTGATTTGGAAGGAGTTCTTTCTCCGGAAATATGGATTTCCGTTGCAGAGCGAACAAAGATAGACGAGCTTCGCTTGACGACTCGCGACATTTCCGATTACGATGAGCTTATGCAGCATCGCTTGAGAATTTTGGACAAGCAGGGCATAAAGCTTTCCGATATACAAAGCGTTATAGAGGGCATGCCTCTTTTGCCGGGAGCAAAGGAATTTTTAGACAAGCTTCGCTCTTATTGCCAGGTGGTAATTTTATCTGATACCTTTTCGCAATTCGCAAAACCGATAATGAAAAACTTAGGCTATCCAACCTTGTTTTGCCATAATCTCGAAGTGAAAGACGATAGGATTGTAGGCTACAAGCTGCGTCAGAAAAATCAAAAGCGCCGCGCTGTTGAGGCGTTTAAATCGCTAAACTTTAAAGTCTTTGCCGCTGGCGATTCTTATAACGATATTGAAATGCTGAAGACTGCGGATTGGGCATGTTTATTTTGTGCTCCAGACACGGTGAAAAAAGAGTTTCCACAGTTCAGAGCTGTGGAAACTTATGAAGAATTATTTGAAATCGTTCATGAACTGCACTAAGGTTTCAACGCCTTCAATTGGCATTGCATTGTAAATGCTCGCTCTGAATCCGCCCACCGAGCGGTGTCCTTTCAATTGTTCCAAGCCTTTTTCCACAGCGCCTTTCAAGAATTTCTTTTCCATTTCTTCTTTCTGGTCTGCGGCAACGGCATCTTCTCTGAACACGAATGGAATGTTCATTGTGGAGCGGTCTTCTTTAGCAGCGGTGCCTTTGAACATCTTTGAATTGTCCAAAGCATCGTAGAGAAGATTGGCTTTTTTGGTGTTTATTTTTTCCATTTCCGCAACGCCGCCGAGATTTTTGAGCCAGTGCAAAACTCTGTTCATCACGTAAATTGAGAACACGGGCGGAGTGTTGAACATTGAATGTTCTGGAATGTGAGTGCGGTAGTCCAGCATCGTTGGAATGTCGCGCTGCACCTTGCCCAGAATATCGGAACGAACTATAACGGTAGCCACGCCTGCAGGCCCCATGTTTTTCTGAGCGCCGGCGTATATAAGCCCGAACTTGGAAACATCAATCGGGCGGCTCAGAATATCCGAGCTCATATCGCAAACCAGATAGGTATTTGCGTTTGGGAATTCCTTCCACTGCGTTCCGTAAATAGTGTTGTTGCTTGTAATGTGCAGATATGTTGCGCCCGGAGTTTGCTCAAAGTTTTTTGGGATGTGATTATATACGCTTTCTTTGGAAGAGCAAACCACGTTCACTTTTCCGAATTTCTTCGCTTCTTTCAATGCTTTGTTTGCCCATACGCCTGTATCTGTGTAATCTGCGCTTGCGCTTGAGTCTAGCAGGTTTATGGGAACCATGCAGAATTGCAGGGATGCGCCGCCGCCCAAAAACAGAACCTCGTAGCCAGATGGAATAGACAGAAGCTCTTTCAAAAGAGATTCTGTTTCTGCAACCATTCCTTCTATGGGTTTGGTGCGGTGGCTCATTTCCAGAATGCCAACACCCGTGCCTGCGAAATCTGCGATTGCGGCTGCTGCTTCTTCTGTTGCCTGTTGGGGAAGGGTACTGGGACCCGCGCTAAAATTGAAAACTTTTTTCATTAAGAAAAATTAGTAAAAATAGCCGCTGCCGCTATCATTGCGCCGTTGTCTGTGCAAAGCTCGGGAGGCGGGCATATAAAATTTAAACCGCTTTTTTCAGCACGCTGGGCCATAAGCTCCCTTAGCCTGTAATTTGCGCTGACTCCGCCGCACAAAATTAGATTCTCAACTCCATATTTCTTTGCAGCATTAACCGCTTTCAAAGATAAGATATCCGCTATGGCTTCTTGCAAGCTAGCGCAAATATCCGCAATATGTTCCTTTACAAAGTCTTCGCCTTTTGTCTGAACATAGCGCAGAACCGCAGTTTTCAATCCGCTAAACGAGAAATCAAAGGAATTGGCTTCGTTAAGCGCTCTGGGAAATTCATGAAAATTCTTATCGCCGCTCTTGGCTAACTTGCTTATAGCCGCACCCGCAGGGTAACCAAGCCCAAGAATTTTTCCGCTCTTGTCAAAAGCCTCGCCCGCAGCATCATCTCGAGTCTTGCCCACTATAGCATTTTCTTTTGTCAAAACCAATTCTGTATGCCCTCCGGAGACTATTAAAGCGAGAAGTGGAGAGTTGAGAGTGGAGAGTGGAGAGTTTAATAATGCGGAGCTGATATGCCCTTTCAAATGGTTTATTCCGTAGCTTTTTATGTTTAGGTCTTTTGCCAATCCTCTTGCGAAATTTATTCCTACTAGCAATGAACCCATCAATCCGGGGCTTTGGGTGTAGGCTATTTGACCTATATCTTCAATGTTTATATTTGCTTCTTTCAAAGCTTGTTGCAAAACTGGAACTATTTTTTCCAAATGCGCGCGCGAGGCAAGTTCTGGCACAACTCCGCCCCAGGCTTTGTGCTCATCTATTTGGCTGTAGAGGCAGTTGGATAAAATATCAATTGAATCTCCGTTATTGCGCAACACTGCGCAAGCGGTATCGTCGCAGCTAGTCTCTATTCCAAGCCAGATATTATTCATTCTCTATTAAACGAAATTTTTCCGGAACAACCTGCCAATTGCTAATCGGGTAGGGGATATGAACAGTTGGCTTCAGCTCGTCTGTATTCTCAATTGAAAATCTGGAAAATTCAATGTAGAGATTTATGTCTTGCGGATCTATTGAGGAAATCAATTCTTTTCCTCCGGAAACTTCAATATCGGCTTTCGATGGAGAAAGAGAAAAAACGCTTCTATCAAAACTGCCTATCAGGCGAACTGGAATTCCGGAGAATATTTTATGGTCCAAAGGCTCAATTTTTATCTGAACAAACAGAGTGGTATCTGCAATGTCCACTATGGAATGAATCGAAGACAAGTCCAGCGATATAGGGAGCGAATTGCTCCACTTCAAATTTGTCATGGAAACTGTTTTTGTGGGAATATAGTTTACTTGCGCAACTGCGCTTCTCGCTCCGGAAATTAAAACGGAATCTGGTATTATTTTTGGCTTGCCGAGCAATGTGTAACCTGGTGCAGCTTGAATATCAAGCTTTGGCTGCACCGGTACTTTCAGTTCAATTCTCGCATCCAATTCAATGTTCAACTGGTTTGTTTGCCTAACGCGCAACATTTTCACCTCTGGCATGCCTGGCGAAATAAATCGGATTTGGTCGCTAGAAATCCTGTTTTTACCGAGCGGCATACCCTTCAAGTCTATTTCAAGGCTTGCGGAGCGGTTTAATTTTAAGTGAATCAAGCTTATGGCCTTGCCTTCCAACTGCACCGCCATAGTTTGCGGCGGCGGATGAACCAAGGCCATATTTTCTTGCAAGTTCAGAACCTTAACGGGCAGTTCGATTTCCGTTCTGGTTTCTTCCCTTGAAACCACAGCAAACCAGACTAGGCATCCGCATAGCAATGCTAAAAGTTTAAGGGAATTTTTGGCAAAGAAATCTTTCAAGCCACACCTAATTTCTTTTGATATGAGCTCAAAGAATCTATTACATTCGTCAGAACATGAATAAAGTCTTGCGCTCCTGCAGCTTTCAATTCCTCAGCATCTTTAGGATTGCCGGCAATTATGCGGATAATTCCCGGGAATTCTTTTTCAAGAGCCGGGAAAATTTCCTTTGCAAGCCCGCTGTATTCTTCGTCTTTGGAACATAACACCACAATTTGAGGCGAATTCTTTTTCACGAGTTCAATACCCTCAGCAACGCTTGAAATTCCGTTGGTGTCTATAACCGTGTATCCTGCGCAACCAAAGAAATTCTTGATAAATGTTGCGCGAGCGAGGCGCATGCCCAAGTCTCCGGCAGTCCACAAGAATACCTTTGGAGCTTTTCCGCTCTTTTCCGTTTGCAAGCGAAGCTCTTCAAATACCTGCGGTCCTCGGCGAATGCTCGAAGTCGTTGTGATTTTGTCGCTCATTTTTTCTTGCAAGTTCGGATATTGGTTTGTACCGACAAACACTTCGCGGCGTTGAGCGATAAGTTTTTCCTTTTGCTTGCAGCTTTCTTCAATGGCTTTTTCAATGGAATTTGGATCAAACTTTTTAAATGCTTCCAGAACTTTGGATGCAATCTGCTCGGTTAGCGTTTCTATATAGTAGGAGCCTGCGGAAGGATCGACTATTTTATGGAAATTGCATTCGTTTTTGAGCAGCAGTTGAACATTGCGTGCTATGCGGCAACTGAATTCGTCAGGTTTTTTGAATACTGCATCGTAAGGAATAACCGTGATAGAGTCTGCGCCAGCTATTGCTGCGCTCATGGCTTCCGTTGTTACCCGGAGCATGTTCACATTAGGATCAAATACGGTGGCATTCCATAATGATGTGCATACATGGATTTTTGCAGTGCCTGTTACCCCGTACTCTTTGAGCACGTTTGCCCACAAAATGCGCAGCGCACGGATTTTTGCAATTTCAAGGAAGTATCTTGAGCCAACGCTTATGCTGAACGAAATCTGAGCGGCAGCCTGTTCTGCGGTTTGGCCCGCTTCGGTCAGAGCATCCATTTGTTCCAAGCCTCCATATAGGGCTATGCTGAGTTCCTGGATTATGTTTGCGCCAGCGTTGTGGTAGTTGTGGGTTTTGATAATGGATTTATTTTCGATAAAGTCAAAATAAACCTTGCTTGAGTCTATGCCTGCGCTTAGGGCTTGGCAATCCGCTTGGGTTCCGTGCAAAAAGCATACTGCGTTTGCGCCGCGTTCCAGAGCGAGCTTTGCGGCTGCATTTGCAGCGGCTACGTTTTCTTCGTAGATGTTTTCTCTTATTTCCCAGTTGTTATCTGTTTTTTTGGTGCCGCGCGCAAATGGGAATTCGCCTGGCAGGTTGTTTAAAAGCCAGGAGATGCCATCGGTATCGGCTTTGCGATAGTAGGGTTTAACCGCTATGCCTTCCAGCGTTTTCCAGACCAGCTTTTTTTCGTAATCTGCCCCCTTAAGGTCTGCCTGTATAGTGGCTTCCCATTCCTCGGTAGAAACATCGGGGAATTCCGCAAACAATTTTTCCTGGCTCATAAGTCCTCTTTATTTTAGTTTATAGTAATATAGTAAATATTGATAAACTCAAACATCATGGCTTAGTTGAGAGTGGAAAGTTGAGAGTTGAGAGTGAAAAAACTTGAAACACTGCGTTTTTAAGCTAATTTAGCTGTTATGCTTAAAAATAACTCTCCACTCTCAATTCTCAACTCTCAACTTTTTGCAATCATCGTAGCACAATCTTCCCCCAAAGATATCCAATGCGCTGCCTATTGTTAAATCTACTCTGCCTTTTGAAAGCTTGTTGCAGGTTTCAAAATCCTTTAAGCTGTTGGCACCTCCTGCGTAGGTAGCTGGAATAGGGGAGTTCTCGCCCAAAAAATCAATCAGTTCCAAGTCCATGCCCTGCTGTTTGCCTTCTACCCCTGCGGAATGAACTAAAAATTCAAAGCAATACTCGGAAATCATGTCCAAATTTTCTTTGGTTATGTAAAAGTCCGTTAAAGTTTGCCATTTGTTTATTGCTACCTGCATTTTGTAGCAGCTTAAGTCCACAACTAGTTTTTCTTTCCCTATCTCATCGCTGAGTTCTTTTAATTTTTCAATTGAGAATTTGCCGTTTGGGAAAATATAGCTTGTGACTATAACAGCGGAAGCTCCCGTTTCCAGGTATTTTTTTGCATTTTCTTTGGTTATGCCGCCGCCTATTTGCATTCCGTTTGGGTAAGCTTTCAAGGCTCTTATTGCGGCATCTTCGTTGCCTGGCCCCAACATTATTATATGGCCGCCTTTTAAGTTGTCTTTTTTGTACAACTCGGCGTACCATTCTGCGGGTTTTGATGAAACAAAGTTCTCTTTTAAATCGCTCTCGTTAGCCGAGAGCGAGGAACCTACTATCTGTTTGACTTTGCCGCTGTGTAAGTCTATGCACGGGCGAAAGCGAGTCATTTATTTATACTTGGCAGTCAACTCTGATGGGCAAGTTATTTCCTTGGACTTTGCAGCTGGATTATTGGCTATTTTGAACCAGTCTATAAACCAATCGCAACCAGCCTTCATATTAGCGAGCTGCGAGCCGCTAAAGGCAGATGCGCATCTGGTGCGGATGCAGGCTGCGTCAGGGCCGCAGCCCCCGCTATAATCAGCTCTAAAGCCTCCGTATTGCGCTCCCATATTTGTGTTAGAACCGCCGCCAAGCTGAGATATTTGATTGGTTAGAGCATTGAATGCGCCAACGCCGCCACCAGGAATCATAATATCAAATTGATCACCGCCCACATCGCCGCCTATGTTGGTTACCATAAGAACCATTCTTTTTCCAGAGACGTTGCCGCCTGCGGTGCCGCCTTCGCCGTTGTTGGTGAATTCTACCAAGAAGCACTTTCCGCAATCGCTGTTTGAATGAGACGCTGCAAAACCATAAGCCAGATTATCATTTATAGCCCATGGAACTTGATCCATGCAAGTGTAAGCAGGGCCGCTTTGACAAGCGTTTGCCGCATTTACATCGGAAAGCTTGCTGCCGTTAACGCTGCAACTTTTAGCCGCGCCATTTGGGCTGCCGCTAGCATTGGCTGTCCATGCACAGCTAGGTTTGCAAGAATCCCAGTAGCGCGTAGTCTTGTAATTTTTTGTGCCGCTATTCATATCTTGGCTGCATTGCGAGCAAGGAGTTCCGCCGCCAGTGTTTCCCTGAGAAGAGCTTGATGGCGTTGGAGCTGCGCTTACGGTCAATGTGCCAGAGCAATTGGCTTGCATGCCGCTGCAGTTGCCGGAAGTTGCTGTAGCCCTAACATTGTTATAAGTACCTGCCGTTGGATTGCTCCAGGTAGGTGCGCCGCTCCAAGTGATGTTGGAGCCAGTGACTGTAGAGCCATTGCATTGAACAACTGGCGCTGCTATTGCAGTTCCTGCCGTTCCTGTGGAAGGGACACTTGCGCATGTAAGCGTGGGTGTAGATGAAGTGTTAGAAGAAGATGATTGCGGGGTTACTGTTGTTCCAGAAGAAGAGCTTCTGGCAGACGAGCTTGATTGCGAAGGCGTTACGCCGCTGCAGGCAATGGAGCCGCTTGCGCCGGTTGTGGAGAAATCACCACCCCAACCAGGTACATATATATAATATCCGCCATCCACTTTTGTTACGCCGGCATCAGTTAAGGCTTGAGAGCATGTTTTTTGACCCCAGTCGGTATTGCCGCACCTGCCACCTTGGTCAGTATCCCAATTGGCTTTTAATGTCTTGCCGTTTACTGTTATTGTGCCTTCGCTTTGATTTCCGAGTTTTGAAATGCTGGTAGCGTATATGCAAGCGGGGCCATCGGGAGCATTTCCGTTTATACTTGCAGTTACTATATCGCTAAATGCTATGCCGCCGCACCAGCTCGGCTGATAACCGCAATTGCTGCCGGCAGCGGGCGCGCTGCTAGAAGAAGGTCTGGAAGAAGAACTTGAACTTGTAGTTTCTGTTGCAGAAGAGGAGCTTGCATTATTAGATACGCTGCTTGATGAAGATGTTGCAGATGGAGTTTGAGAGCTGCTTGATGGTTCATTGCCGTTGCCATTGGAGCTTGATGAACTAGAGCCTTGTTCTTCGTTAGAACTGCTGGAAGTTCCGCTGCCGCCCGCAGAGCTTGATGAGTCATGCTTTTGCTCATCATCGGAACTGCTGGAAGCATCTTCCAAGCAAGTTTCTGAATCATCGCAATGGGGTTTTGCTTCCGTATCGCCGGAACATCCAAAAAAGACGAATCCTGCCAAAACAACTGATAGAGTTGCTGAAACAAAAAAATTACGGGATTTTTTCATACTAGACCTCTTTGTAACCTGCGTATTGTTATATAATATATATTTTTTTTTTGTTAATGGGCGTTTTTTATTGCATTTTTGCATTTTTTTGCAAAAAAAAGTGATATTTCTACCTTTTTTATGCTATTTTGTAGATAATTTCCAAAATTTACTATATTCTTTCAAAAGATTTTTTTTACGGAGACAAGATATGTCTAAGCTTTTTATTGAAGACCTTGATATGCAAGGTAAGCGTGTTTTTATTCGCGTGGATTTTAATGTTCCGCAAGATAAAACTACAGGGGAAATAACCAATACAAAACGTATAGAAGCGGCGCTTCCAACAATACGCTATGCATTGGACAAAGGCGCTGCCGTTATTTTGGCATCCCATTTGGGCAGGCCGGATGGCAAAGCTGTTGCAAAATACAGTTTGAAGCCCGTTGCAGACAAATTGCATGAATTGCTAGGCAAACCGGTTAAATTCCTAAGCGATTGCGTTGGTGCGGAAGTTGAAAAGGAATGCACAGCCGCAAAGCCCGGCGATGTTGTTTTGCTGGAGAACCTGCGCTTCCACTTGGAAGAAGAAGGCAAAGCGAAAGTTAAAAAGCCAGACGGCACCGAAGAAAAAATCAAAGCCGATCCGGCCAAAGTAAAAGAATTCAGAGCTTCTCTTGCAAAACTTGCAGAAGTCTATATAAACGATGCTTTTGGCACTGCGCACCGCGCCCACTCCTCAATGCTTGGAGAAGGCTACGAGAAGAGAGCCAGCGGTTACCTTATGAAAAAGGAACTAGATGCATTTGCGGCCGTGCTGGACAATCCAAAGCGCCCTGTGCTTGCAATTCTTGGCGGCGCAAAAGTCGCAGACAAAATCCAGCTTATCAACAACCTGCTGGACAAAGCCGATAAAATCATAATTGGCGGAGGCATGGCCTTCACATTCAAAAAAGTTATCAACAACCTGGCTATAGGGGCTTCCCTCTACGACGACGAAGGTGCGAAAATAGTTCCGAGCTTGATTGAAAAAGCAAAAAAGAACGGCAAAGAGATTATTCTGCCCGTTGACTATGTTGTCGCAGACAAATTCGCAGCAGATGCAGCAACCAAATCCGCAGACGATTCCTCTGGCATTCCTGATGGCTGGATGGGCTTGGATGTTGGCCCAAAATCCACAGAGCTTTTTGTGAAAGCTATTTTGGATTCCAAAACCATTGTTTGGAACGGGCCTGCAGGCGTATTTGAATTTGCAGCTTTTGAAAAAGCTACAAAAGCTATGGCAGACGCTATAGTTCAAGCCACGCAAGGCGGTGCAATCACCGTGATTGGCGGCGGAGACACGGCAACTGCAGCAAAAAAGTACGGAGCAGACAAAAAAGTTACTCACACATCTACTGGAGGCGGTGCATCGCTGGAATTCCTTGAAGGCAAAGAGCTTCCGGGTGTGGCTGCTCTGTCGGAGAAACAATGTTAAAGAAAGAAGATCGCATTTTAATTCGCACCTCGCTCACAGAATACAGAAATCTCCTCTTCAAAGCCTTCAACGGCTCTGAAGAGGAGAAAGCTAAAATTGCGAGAGTAAATCGTTTACTGCAGAATTGGAAAGCAACTTAAAGGGATTTTTATGCAAAAAAACGGAGCCGCGGAACGTGGCATTTTGGTTAGCGCAACACCTTATGATACTCGCATAGCGGTTTTGGATAATGGGGTTCTCTCAGATTTGCTGGTGGAAAACAGTACTTCAAACCGTACGCTGGGCAATATATACAAGGGAGTTGTGCAGAGAGTTGTACCTGCGCTTCAGGCTGCATTTGTTGAAATTGGCATGGAAAAAGCCGGTTTTCTTCATATAAACGATGCAATAGATCGCGATATACTTTTGAGAAAGGAATACGGCGAAGAGGAGTCTTCGGTTGCTGCTATTCCGAGCATTGAAAAGGTGTTGAAGGCAGGCGACGTGATTATGGTTCAGGTTATCAAGGAGCCTATAAACACAAAAGGCGCAAGGCTAACCACTCATCTGAGCTTTGCGGAGAGATTTTTGGTTTGTATGCCGAATTCAAATTTCATAGGCATATCTAAAAAAGAGAGAGAGCATAACAAGCGCAAAATTTTCAAGCAGTTGGTTCGCAAGTACAAGGCTCGCGATGTTGGATACATAGTGAGAACGCAGGCTCTGTTTGAATCTGAAAACGAGATTGTGAAGCAGATGCGAAAACTGGAAGAAAAATGGGAAATAACAAAAAATAACTTTAGGGAATTTTCGTCTGAGAGCTGCATTTACCAGGAGTCTAATTCAGTTGAGCAATCCATAAGGGAATATTTTAACGAGCAAACCGATTTTGTTTATGTTGACGATGAAAACGAATATCAGAACATTCGCGAATATTTGGGCGGCGCAAATTCCGATAATTTGCAAAAGATAAAATTGTGGAAAGGCCATGAAAGTCTTTTTGAATCTTTTGGAGTGGAAGATGACTATGAAAAATCTCTTTCCACAAAGGTTTATTTGCCGCGCGGCGCATATTTGATTATTGAGCAAACGGAAGCTTTGATGTCTATAGATGTGAATACCGGTTCCAGAGTTCAGGGCAATGATCAGAGCAGGGTATTTTTGGAAACCAATTTGGATGCGGCCAGGGAAATTGCAAAGCAGCTTCGCTTGCGTGATGTTGGCGGATTGGTGATAATAGATTTTATTGACATGGAGACAGACGAAGACAAGCAAGCCGTTGTGAGCGAGTTCAGAAAGGCTATTCGCTTTGACAGAACGCCGCTGAGTTTTTCCGCTATTTCGCAATTCGGTTTGATGGAAGTGAGCCGCAAAAGGGTTCGCACGAATTTGGCTAGCGAAAAGCACAGCAATTGCCCAATGTGCGCAGGCTCTGGCATTGTGTACAACGTGGAAGCCACGCTTTCTTTGATAGACCGTTATCTTGGGCGCATAGCCAAAAAGAGCAAAATGAGAAGGGTTCAGCTTGTTGTAGCAACTCCGCTGTCCAGGATTTTGAGCGATGATTATGGCCGTATGTTCCATTATTTAGAGCACAAGCATTCGCTGGACATTGATCTCTTGGAAGCCGAAGACTATGGTTCTCATCAATTCTCATTTTTCAATCCTGAAACAGAAGAAGACATAACGGAGAAGTTTGCGTTTTATAGCTAATGAGATGGCCTGGGTTAGCGGCTGGGCCAGCGATATTTCCATATGGGAAAACGAGATTTACGAGCGTTTCCCAAGTTATTCGCATCGTTTTATTGATTATTACGATTTGGTTCGCGCTGATTTTGATATAAATCCAGAATCTGAGATAGTGGTGGGATGGAGTCTGGGCACGCTTGCGCTTTTGAAAAATTTAAGCAAAAAAATAGAAGAGCAAAAATGGATTTTGGTTTGCCCTATCACGGATTTTTGCGCCTGTTGGCGGCCCGCTGTTATTAGGGCAACGACTTTGGAATCGTTTGCTGCATTGCTGGGCGATGTGGAAGGAAAGGAAAAATGGCAGGAAAACGCATTGCGTTATTCGCCAGAACAATTGAATGCAGGTTTGGAATTTTTGGTGAAAACAAAAATTGATTTAAATGATTCGCTTCAAAACATAACGTTTATTTCCGGGACAAAGGACAAAATTATACCGCAACCGCAATGCAAAGGAATGATTTGCGAAAATCTGGGGCATTGGTTGCCGGATTATATACTTTTTTCTATATTCCCATTGCAATGCTCATATCCCTCTACGATACCACGCTCAGAGACGGCAACCAGGCTCGGTTTATAAACTTGTCGCTTAACGATAAAATTAGAATTGCTCGGCTTTTGGATGAGTTTGGCTTTGATTATATAGAAGGCGGATGGCCAAATGAAGGCAACCCGACCGATGAGGAATTCTTCAGGGTAATTCGCAAGGAAAATATCGCTAATTCAAAAATTGCCGCTTTTGGCAGCACCAGACGGCCAAAGATTAAACCCGAACAAGACCCGATTTTGCAGGCTTTGGTAAAAAGCGAAGCCCCTGTGAAAACCATTTTCGGAAAATCGTGGGATATTCATGTGACCGAGGTTATACATACGGAACTGGAAGAAAATTTGGATATGATAAGCTCTTCGGTGGAATTTTTGAAAAAACATTCCGAAGAAGTTATCTACGATGCGGAGCATTTTTTTGACGGATATAAGGCAAACCCAAAATACGCTTTGGAAACCATAAAAAGAGCAGAGGATAGCGGGGCAAAGTATATTGTGCTTTGCGATACAAACGGCGGAACGCTTCCCTGGGAAATTGAGAAAATTGTCAGCGAAGTCAATTGCAGCAAAGTTGGCATACATTGCCACAACGATACTGGCATGGCCGTTGCTAACTCGCTTGCGGCGGTGAAGGCCGGGGCAATTCAGGTGCAGGGCGTTGTGAACGGATATGGCGAGCGCTGCGGAAATGCCAACTTGATAACCATAGCCGCAGACCTCTGTTTGAAAATGAACTACGAGCTTAAATGCAAAAATAATATGAACCGCTTGCGCTATTTTAGCCTTGCCGTTGACGAAGTTGCAAATGTGCAGTGCGATGTTAGAGCGCCTTTTGTTGGCGAAACTGCTTTTGCGCACAAAGGCGGAGCGCATATAGACGGCGTGCTAAAAATTTCAAAAAGCTTTGAACATATCGCGCCGGAACTCGTTGGAAATTCAAGAGAATTTGTGACCAGCGACCAGGCTGGCGGCGCTTTGATCGCAGAAAAACTTTCTACAATTATACCAAACATCGATAAAAAATCTCCGGTTGTAGCTGAGCTTTTGAAATGCGTTAAAGAAAAGGAAAATAGAGGTTTTGCTTTTGATACCGCTGAAGGCAGTTTTGAGCTTCTCGCTCGGCGACACCTTGGGCTTTACGAAGATAAGTTCAGAACGCTGGGCTACCGGGTTATAGAAGAAATGGGCGAAAATGGAGCGCATATTTCTGAGGCTTCGGTTAAGTTGCGGATTGACGGGAAAATTATCCATGAGGTTTGCGAAGGCGATGGGCCGGTGAACGCTTTGGATTTGGCACTCCGCAAAGCTTTGGTTGAGCGGTTCCCTTGCATTGAAACAGTTAAGCTGGACGATTACAAGGTTCGTGTTTTGGGAAGCAAGGTTGGAACAGACGCTTCCGTGCGAGTGTGGATAACTTTTGGCGATAGCAAAGAGAGTTGGAATACTGCTGGTGTTAGCACGAATATAATTGAGGCTTCTTGGCTTGCGCTTTTGGATGGCATTCACTATAAAATAATGAGGGACGCGTTGTGAAAAAATTGTTATTGTTTTTTTTGTTTTTAATCGGTTGCACGGCTCCCAAAATAGAACCGGTTGCAGTTGAGCCCGCAGCGGAGAATCCCACTGTTCCGCACAGTTACAAAGACATTGTTTTTCCGGAATTCCAATACACGGCTCCTTATCCCGGCGATTACCGCATTCAAATAACCGATAGCATAACCCTTTACGCTGTTAGAGACACAGCGATTCCTTTAATAGACTTAACATTTTATTTCAAGGAAACCGCTTCTCCAAAAAACAGGGAAGAGGTTGCCGCTTTGCAATTGCTATCCTCTTTGTATTCCAGAGGCGGAACGGAAAAGCTAAGCCCTGCTCATGTTGACGATTCTTTGGAATTCTTGTCTGCAAAGATAAGCGGCAGAATAGGCTCAACGAAAAGCACTATAAATTTAAACTGCCTTTCCAGAGATTTGCCAAAAGTTTTGCCGCTTCTCGCAGATATTTTCAATAATCCCAGATTGGATTCAAGCAGGCTTGAATTGCAGAGAAGCTCGGCCATTCAAGGCTATATACACCGCTACGATCAGCCTAGCGCGCAGGCTGCCGCTCTTTCTGCGAAGGTTCTGTACAAGAATAATCCGAAATTGTGGAAAGCGGATAGCCTTCATCTTGCCAAGGTTAAGAGAAAAGATTTGCTGGCGATTAAAGACGAGTTTTTTTCTCCGGGCAGAATTATAATTGCAGCGGCGGGGGATTTTGACACGGATTCATTGAAAAATGCATTGACTAAATTGTTTGCAAACTGGAAAAAGGGAAAACCGGCTCGCTCGCAATTTCCTGAGCTTGAGTTCAACGAGCACAGGGGGATTTTTGTAAGCGAAAAGGATATTGCTCAAGCGAATATAATAATGGCAGCGCCGTTTGTTAAGCGTCCGCATCCGGACTACTATCAGACTGCTATTGCGAATTATATATTGGGCGGCAGTTCGTTTTCTTCCAGATTGACAGCCAAAGTTCGTACGGAAGGCGGTCTTGCATATTCAATTTACAGCTTTGCGCAGTCTGATTACGAGGATGTTGGTCTTGTTGGAATTGCGTTGCAAACAAAGCTTGAATCTGCAAAAACCGCTTTGCAGTTGATAAGGGAAGAATGCGTTAAGCTTGGCAGCGAGGGCCCGACTGCGGAGGAGCTTGAGTTTGCAAAGAAAGCTCTTATTGAATCCATGCCCGGTATGTTTGAGAATGCGGAAACCACAGCGAATACTTTTGCATCTTCTGAGTTTAACAGACGCAGCTTGGATCATTTCAAGGAATATCCTGAGAAAATCAGGGCAGTCACTGCGGAGCAGGTTAAGGAAATGGCGGCTAAGTATTTTAACCCGGATTCATTTAAGATTAGCATTGTAGGAGCAAATGAAAAAATGCTCCTGGACAACGCTAAAATTGTGCCTGTTAGCGAACTGGAATTTTAAACGACATCCCATTGATTTTCACAATATAGATTCCGCTTTTTAGCTGATCTGCATTGTTTGCGAAAACTCTTTTGCCGTGAATATCGTAAATCTGCGCTTTTGAGAAGTCTAGGGTTCTTATGTCTATGTTTGCAGTGTGGCTGGGTTTGGTTGCGATTGGAGTTGATCCGCTGCCTGGTCTTGCAGCAAGCGATACGGAAGCTCCATCTGCGGCAGTGTTCCATTCGCTGCCAGTTAAATTGAAATTGAATAATACCGAATTATCAGCTTTAACATTGTCAAAGAAAATTGTGCCGGTGTATGGGTCATCTTTGGCAAAATATTGCAGTATGAAACCTTTGACTTGAGATAAATCGCTTGCTCCGAATGCGCTAACTGGAATGGTAATTGTAAACCATTCGCCTTGAGGCTTGCCAGCGAGCGTAAATTGCTCTGATTGCGCAGGGCTCCAAGTCCAGTCGTCTCCCACTTTTATCACAGGAACAATTGTCAGATTTGTACCGCTTCCCGGTTCAATGTACATTTCAAATGAGAAGTTGGTTCTGCTTGAAAGATTAGTTGTGCCCTGCTCAATAGATAATTCATTCCAAGGCCCCCCATCAGAATCGGTTCCTTCTTTAGGCAAGCCGTTCAGAGCCAGCTTCATTGCCAAATCGCCTGTAGGGACGTCAATCTCAACTTCCTTTATTTCAATATCGCTTTTGTGCTTGGCGTATAGATTTTCCAAAGCTGGTTTGGTCGTATTGAAATTGCCGAATTTAGTTGTATTTCCCTCTGTCATTGACCAGCTCATTGCGCCGGCGTAGCCGTTGTCGTAGGCATATTCAAAAGCGGCAGTTATAGTCATTGCTGTGTTTGGTTGTATGTTGCTGTACCCTGTGCCAGGCCCCCAGCTTTGGGCAGGGAACTCGCCGATGAGTACCGGTTTGTCAAAGCCCCAATAGCTTGCAGGATGGTGAAATGGAGATTCGCTGGTTCCACCGTATTCTGGATAGTAATGCGCCATGTAAAAATCAAGATGCCCATCGTTATCGCCGCCTGCAGCTATGAGTTTCGCTGCGCTATACCTGCTTCGTTCTCCCTGGCTGAAATTATGGATTCCTGTGGATGCCATTTTCTTAGTTCTGCGATGCACTTCGCCGGCAATTTTATTAGTAAACCTCATAACATGGCTGTGATCTATTTTTGTTGTGGACCAGCCATGCTCCTTAGTCATGCCCTCTGGTTCATTGAACACTTCCCAGCACATAATAGCCGGATGGCTGCCTACAGCGTCTAGCATGGGTCTGAGCGCATTTTCTATGTAAGTGTCCAGATTTTCCGGTTCTGTCATGAATTTAAGGTTACGTGCCATTTGCGCAGCGGTTTTATTATTGCCATCGTTATGGAGTATGTCAAAAGAGAAAAGGGTAAGCGAAACCACGATTCCGTAGGCATGAGCTGAATCAAGAACCTGCCGTATGTTTGAAATTGTTCTGGAACCGAGGCCTGTCACTGCACCTGTGCTCTCGTTAAATTTTGGGTCAGCCTGCCCGTCTGTGTGCAGCCACCACCTAACAGCATTGCCGCCCGCGCCTTTGATTTGCCTGAACTGATTTACAAAAGCGTTGATAGCAACCGCTTGATCTCCAACATCTCTGGCAAAGTTGTTCCAAGCGATATTCATGCCGGAAATAAATAGCGGTTTTTCGTTAATGATAAGCCTGTTGCCATCGGCTCTGTCCTGAGTGGTTTGCATGGGAACTCCCTGAGCAAATGTTGGAATTGAGAAAAGAGCGAGCATGAGCGGTAAAAAAATCACTTAACAACCTCCTTTTGAATTTGGTTTGTTTTTATGTTTTTGACTATATAAACGCCTGGTTCTTTGGGCTTTGCATTGCCAAGCGGTTGCCCTTGCAGATTGTAGTATTTCAAAACAGTTTCGCTTTGCTGGTATTTCTGCGATAAAATAGGCGTTGTGGAATTGCTGCTAGACGAACTGCTGCTGGACTGGCGGCTGCTTGAACTGCTTTGACTTGAGCTGCTTTGGCTTGAACTGCTAACTGCAGCGCTGCTTGAAGATATTGAACTAGAACTCGGCGTTGCAGAACTGCTGCTTGGAGCGATTGAACTGCTGCTAGGCGTGCTGCTGGAGCTTGGCGTTGACGGGCTGCATGATGCGCCTTTTGCAGTGCAGATTTCTATATCGCTTTTATATTTGTTAGACAGATTTTTAAGAGCAGGCGTCACTTCCTGAATGGAACCGTAATCAGCATCTGTGAGCGCCCAGCCCAAAGCGCCAGCGTACTCGTTGTTGTATGCATACTCGTAAGCGGCAGTTATGGTCATGGCTGTATTGCTAGGCGAAGTCCAGCTCTTGCTGGGGAACTCGCCAATGACAACAGGTCTGGAAAGTCCCCAAAAACTTGCCTTATTGTGGAACGGCGAACACGAGGTACCGCACCACGACTGATGATCCGGATACCAGTGAGCCATATAGAAGTCCAAATAAGCTTTTTCATTGTTGCCGGCCGCAGCCTTTAGTTTAGCTTCCGTGTATCTGGGGAAGTAGTTGCTCTTGTTGAATTCGTGGATGCCGGTGGAGACCATCTTCTTGGAATTTTCGTGCACCGCCACGGCTACTTTTGCTGTGAATGTGATTATATCGTCGTGAGGAATCAGCTTGTCCATGCCCCAGCCCGTGCCGAATTCAGAAGACATTCCCTCTGGTTCGTTGAACACTTCCCAAGCCATTACCGCCGGATGGTTGCCCACGGCGGCGAGTATCGGTTTCAGAGCTTTATCAATGTAGGTGTCCATATTGGCGGCACTCGTAAAAAGTTTATAGTTGCGGTCGAGATTGAAATTCGACCAGCTCGCTTTAGAACCGGCCTTCATTAAATTATGCGAAAAGAGGCACATAGACACCACAACTCCCTGCTCGTAGGCTATGTCTAGCACTCGCCGCATACTTTCAATAGACTTTGCGGCAAGCCCTGTAACTTTGCCATTCGCATCTATCTTGGGGCAGAACGAGGCATCGTTGTGCAGCCACCATCTCACGGCATTGCCACCAGCGTCTTTTACGCCCTTTATGTAGTTCCTGAATGTGGACTCGCTTACCACGTCATTGTCATGCAAGTCGTTGCCAAACGAATGCCAAGCGATATTCATTCCAGAAACGAATATTGGCTGTCCGTTGATGATTAGCCTGTTGCCTTCAGCGCGATCCTGCGAAGTTTGCATGGGAGCCTGAGTTACTTGGGCAAAAGCGGGAATTGAGGCAAGAGCGAGCGTAAGGATGCAAAAAAAACGTTTCATATACATAATATATATTAAAATTTGGAAAAGCGGTAAAAAATATGAAATTATGGCATCAATTTATCTCCACAATCTTACCCTGCAGCACCAATTTCCCCCCAGCTTTAACCGAAATATCGGCGGGGGCTTCAATATCCAAACTCCCCGTAGAATCATCAAAGACGAGCTTTATGCCGCTCGAAGTCCTCAAAATATTCTGATGGGAATTATTTTTTGAAACAGGGCTTGCCTCCGGCAAAACTCCCAAAGCGACCGGGCGATCTATATCGCCTTCCTCAAAGCCTAGCAAAACCGAGGTGTCTTTTTTGAGCGGAAAATGAACCCCGTCAAAATTCTGTGCCAAATGAACCGGGTAGCTTGCAAGCTCGCCAAATGCCATGCTCACAATATAACGACCCTTATCGTCAAGAGAGGCAAAACTCCCCTTAAAACCCCCGACTTTTGCAACCATAACTCCTGGAACTTGAGGTTTTGCCTTGCTAAGTGGCAGCTTTTTCAGCATGCGTTTTGAAAAAGCAGCGATTTGGCAAGTGTAACCGTCGATTTTGCCTTTTAATCCAAATGCAGCTTCTTGACTGCCAATGTGGAATGCGGAGCAGACTATAAAGGTTTCGCCAAAAGCGTTTACGGCCGTGCCAGGTCTTAGCGGTGAATGGCCGTAGCCCAAAAAGAAGTTTCCGTTCTCGGTTGCGTGCAAACGAGTTTTTGCAAGGTTTAATTCCCGCTCTTCAAAATAATCGCCATCGCTTATAACCAGCTCGCTGCCGCCCTCGCTGTGCTTTGCGAACTCAATTATGCCGTGCTCTTCCAAAAGTCTCTGCAAAAATTTCAAATCGCTTTCGTTGTACTGAATTTTAAAATCAACTTCGTAAAAGGAATGCAGTTTTGCAGAAATGCCAAGCGAGCGGATAATGCTTTCAACATCGGTATGGCAATAAACTGCGCACTTCTTCTCTTTGTTCAAAGCGTGCCGCAGAGTTTTTGCGCATAAAACAAACCTTGAAAACCCCTTTCCAGACGGCTCCTCAGCGCACTCCGTAACAATGCCGTTGAAAAACTCATCTTCAAAGGAGAAGTTTATTTCTTGGCCAATCGCAGGTGCAGAAGCGGCTAAAAAACTCGCTTTAAGCTCGTCTTCTCCGGCAATTCCCTCCAAAAGCTCAAAGGAGAGCACGGTTCCTACTGATAGATTGAACTTAGACGAGTTGAACATTCAATTCCTTCCATGGCAAGCCCCACTTGCCTATTTCAGCCATAAACGGATCCGGGTCAAATTGCTCCATATTGAACACGCCTTTGCCTCGCCACTTGCCAGTTAGCATCATCGCTGCGCCGAGCATTGCGGGAACGCCCGTTGTGTAAGCGATTGCCTGGCCTTGAACCTCTTTGTAGCACTCGGCGTGGTCGCATACGTTGTAAACGAAATAGTTCTTTTGCTTGCCATCTTTTTGGCCTGTGATTTGGCAGCCTATGCAGGTTTTGCCGGAATAATTTTCGCCCAGAGCGGATGGTTCGGGGAGCAGCGCTTTTAAGAATTCAAGCGGTATAATCTCAATGCCTTTGAATTTCACGGGGTCTATGCGTGTCATTCCTACATTTTTGAGCACTGTTAAATGCTTGATATACTCGTCTCCGAAGGTCATCCAAAAGCGAGCCCGCTTGAGTTCGGGAAAGTGTTTTACCAGAGATTCCAATTCTTCGTGGAACAGCACGTATGAGCCGCGCGTTGCGACTTCCGGGTAGTCTATGTTCTGGTGCATTGAGAGCGGCGGAATTTCTTTCCATTCTCCGTTTTCCCAGTAGCGGCCATTCTGCGTGATTTCCCTGATATTTATTTCCGGGTTGAAGTTTGTGGCAAAGGCTTTGCCGTGGTCGCCGTTGTTGCAATCCACTATGTCTAGCGTGTCCATTTTGTCGAAGTGGTGTTTTTTTGCGTATGCGGTGTAAACATTGGTCATGCCCGGGTCAAAGCCTGAGCCTAGCAGGGCCATTATGCCGGCTTCTTTGAATCTGTCGTGGTAAGCCCATTGCCATGAGTATTCAAAGTGCGCTACATTTTTTGGTTCGTAGTTTGCGGTGTCAAGGTAGTCAACGCCGGTTTCAAGGCATGCATCCATTATGGCAAGGTCTTGGTAGGGGAGTGCGATGTTCAAAACCATTTTGGGTTTGAAGTCTTTGATTATAGCGGCAACCTCTGCGGATTTGTCTGCATCCACTTTGGCTGTGCTAACAGGGATGTTTTTTATGCGGCTGGCAATATCTTTGGCTTTGCTCTCAGTGCGGCTCGCTATTAAAAGCTCTCCGAACACTTCGCTGTTTTGCGCACACTTTTGGGCAACCACATTGGCAACGCCGCCCGCTCCGATTATTAAGATTTTGTTTGGCATGGGGGGAAAATAGAAAAAGTAATATTTTTAAAAAAAATTTCGGGAAAAATACGAAACTGTCATTCTTACGTCATTTCTGGTGGTCTCAAAGCGCAGTTTTTTGTGATATTTTGATTTTTTTTCAAAAAAATGAAAAAAAATTGACGCTTTTGTGAAAAATAATATATATTATATCTAATACAGGTTAGAATACTCCCAAATTGGAGGTTATTAATGAATAGGACAAAATCCGTTCTCGCGTTGTCAAGCGTAATGCTTGTCTTGGCATTTGCATCAAACGCTTTTTCTCAAACTGTTGACGCATCAGTTCCTATTAAAGCGAACGTTGCCGCAACTGTTAAAATAACACCTCCTTCTGGCAATGCAGGTACGGGAGTTAGTAATGGATCCGTTACGGCCAACACCGAAAAAACTTTCGAAATTAAGCTTGCTACAGCGGCAGTAACGCCCAGTTCTTCAAGCAGAGCGAATAGCAGTAGCAGTACGCTTGGAGGCAGCCCAATGACATGCACTATTGCTTCAAATCAATCTTTTGCAGTAGGTACTCAGTTTAGTGCTACGGCCAGCTGCAATGGCACAGCAATGAACACGGTTACTTGGGAACCTGCAAATCGTACGCCAACCGATAACGGACTCATAGTGGTTAAAGCTACCAGAGCCTCGAATGCAGGAGGCGATTGTGCAGGCATGACTGTTGAGTGCGGCACAATACAAGTTGGCGATGGACAGATTGGCGGCGGGCCATCGGCATTGCGACCCCAGATGCCTGCTAACGCCGGCGTGCAGTTTAATTACAGCCGCGGAAACATTAACCTTGGCTTGAATTCTCAGTTTTATCAGAATGCTGTAATCTCTTTGCACTCTATCAAAGGTAACCAAGTGTTGCGCAGTACTAATATGTCTTCAAGCGTAAATCTGCCTGCAGGCGTTTACATGCTCTCTGTTAAGGGCGCAAAAGGCTATTCTTTTGCGAAAAAGCTGACTCACGGCGGCAATACATTGAATGTCAACGCTTCTTTTAGCGATTTTGGCAATTCTGAATCAAATGCGACCTTGGCTAAGCCGGGCGATTATGGTACATGGACTGTAACCGTTTCTGCATCAGGATACCGCACTGAAACCAAAACTTTTGAACCAGATGCAGGAGCAAATCCAGCTATGAACTTTACGCTGACCGAACTTGCGCTTCCGGATAAACAGAGCTTCACTGAAACAGTGAATGGCACATCTTTTGATATGATATACATACCAGGCGGCACATTTACCATTGGCTGCGAGAAGAGCAGTGGCTGCCCGGCTGATGCTGCGAAAGTTGAAGGAGTGAAAGTCAGCAACTATTTTATCAGCAAAACTACAGTGACTATTGGGTTATGGAAAGCGGTGATGGGTTCAAACGACAAGAGAGTGCCGTCTTATGGATCTAATTCGAGCGCAATGGCTAACATAACCTGGTATGATGCCATGGAATTCGCTTGCAAGCTGGGCGAGCTTACAGGCAAGAATTACCGTATGACTACAGAAGCTGAATGGGAATATGCCGCTAAAAAAACAAGTCCGCAATATAGCGGTATGACTGGCATAGGCGGCGGTAGCGGAGTTAGCGGCGAAGAATGGGCGTATAATTCTTGGCTCGGCACGCATGATACCGTTAAGGAAGATCCTGTGGGACCTTTAGTATATGCAGATGGAAAAATAAACTTGCATACTCAAAAAACGCGTCGCGATCCAAATGGAACCGCCGATAACATAACAGGCCGTCTTATCCGTTCAATAGAAGGCGTGGGCCCGGAACTTCGCTTGGCTATCTCTGCAGATACGGAATTCCCGCCGAACTACGTTCCTGTGTGTCAAATACACGCTCCAGAAATGGGTGCCGAGCCAGCAAATTCTTACCGCGATATGCGTTGGGTCACTGGCAGCGATAAACATTGGAAAACGGGTGGCATAGCGATTGGCAGTTTTGACCTTAGAGTTTGGGATGATGGTACTGCAAGATTAGGCAGCACTAATGGCCAGTGGTTCACTTCAAACAACATCATGTTCGTGTTTGTTCCAAGCTCAGGCTCTGTCAGAAGATTCCCGTATATCTTCCTTGACGAAACTCAAGGCTCGCTAATTTCCGACGTGAGCTTTATGAGCGGCGGTTTTATAGGGAGAATAGCAAAAGAGTCAACGACTAACTTGGCAAAGCCTTCCGTAACCCTAGCTGCAAGTGCTGAGGCCTTAGCCAAAGCGCAATCAGACTTTGAAACTTACTATAAGATGGTTGATATGGTTAACATTCCGGCATCGGCCCAAAAACAGGATTCGCGCTTGCTCGATGGAACTGACCAAGGGTGGTTCCAAAACAATACGAGTGCTGGCGGCGTACATCACTACAGAAAAGATGTTGATGCTGACGAATTCAGATTTACCGTTAATCAGCTTCCAAGCAGCTCGACTGTGCTCGCCAATGGCGCTTGGTTTACAGTCAACAACACATTCCTGCGTGTAAGGCACTCAGGCGGATATACTGCAGAGTATTTGTACGCTGTGACATCGGATGGCAAGACATTCTATCACAATTCGTTTATGGGATATGAGCGCGGCGATTTCAGAATGTTTGAGAAAACATCCAATAGCAGTACCTTCCCATGCGGAAGCACATGCAACACTGAGATTAGAAAGGGCCAGAGTGCCTCAATGTATTCGCAACAGGGAGACATAGGCAAATCGACATTCGTGCCGGCGCCTTGCCCTGCTGGTGGATGCAATTGATGTAGAGATTAGAATTTTTCAGGAGGTACATTATGTGTACTAATGTTAGCAGAGCACTTTTGGTGCTGGCATTTACGGTGGTAAGCGCATTCTCTCAAACAATGGTAGATGCGCAAGTGCCAGTGAAAGTGAACGTGGCGGCAAACGTAAAAATAGAACCTCCTGCTGGCATTGGTGGCGAAGGGGCCGATGGAAGCGTGGCTGCCAATACGGCAAAGCCTTTCAATATAAAGCTTGTTGAAAAGCCTGGCCCAATGACATGCACTATTGCTTCAAATCAATCTTTTGCAGTAGGAACTCAGTTTAGCGCTACGGCCAGTTGCAATGGCACAGCAATGAACACAGTTACTTGGGAACCTGCAAATCGTACGCCAACCGCTAACGGACTCATAGTGGTTAAAGCTACCAGAGCCTCAAATGCAACAGGCGATTGCGCAGGCATGACTGTTGAGTGTGGCACTATAGATGTTGGCAATGTTGGCTCAACAGCAATACGGCCACAGGGATTGCATTCTAATCAGGATGCGATAATCTCATTGTATTCCATAAAAGGAAACAAAGTGCAGAATAATGCAAATCTTCCTGCGGGAATTTACTTGATCAAAAGCAATTTCTTTACAACAAAAATAGCTCATAGAGGCGGGGTTTTGAAAGTCAACGTTCCATTGCTTAGCAATTCTGCGTCAATGTCATCGCAAGCTCTGGCTAAGCCAGGCGACTACGGCGAATGGTCTATAGTCGTTTCTGCGGAAGGGTATTCCACTCAAAGACGTTCATTCTCTCCTGATGCCGGTGAGAATCCGGAAGAAAGCTTTACGCTGAAAAAGTTTGAGGCTCCAACTAAACAGAGCTTTACTGAAACCGTGAACGGCCAATCTTTTGACATGATATACGTGCCAGGCGGTACATTTACCATTGGGTGCGAGAAGGACAGCGGCTGCCCATCTGATGCAAAACCTGTATCGGGCGTGCAAGTAAGCAACTATTTTATTGGAAAAACCGAAGTGTCAACAGGTCTGTGGAATGCAGTTATGGGAACAACTTGCTCCGGTTTTATGTGTCAGACAAGCAGTTCATTTACGAACATGACTTGGTATGATGCAATGGAATTCGCTTGCAGATTAAGCGAGCTTACAGGCAAAAATTACCGCATGACTACTGAAGCGGAGTGGGAGTACGCTGCAAAAAATCACCTTAGCAGTTTGGATAAAGTAGGCAGCGGCGAAGAATGGGCATATAACACCTGGAGCGGTACGCACATGGGCGGAACAGATCCTCTGGGACCTGGCAGCGGAACGCATAACCAAAAAACTCGTCGCGATGCACAGGGAACCGCCGATAACATAACGGGCCGTCTTATCCGTTCAATAGAAGGCATGGGCCCGGCGCTCCGCTTAGCCCTCTCGGCTGATGTGGAAATGCCGCCAGGCTATGTTTCGCCGTGCAATCTCCATGCCCCGGAGATGGGTGCTGAGCCAGTAAATTCTTACCGAGATCCACGCTGGATCACGGGCGGCGATGCCAAGTGGAAAGCCGCAGGCGATATAGCAATAGGCAGTTTTGATTTAAGAGCTTGGGAAGACGGAACAGCTACTATATTAGGGCGAGATCAATATTATAGAGAAGTTACTCTCAATGGACAATGGTTCACTTCAAATAACTTCACTCTAGTGTTTGTTCCGAGTTCAGGAGACATCAAAAGATTTGCGTATATTTTCCTTGATGAAACTCACGGTTCGCTTATTTCCGATCAGGGTTTCATGAATGGATACATCGGGAGGATAGAGAGGGTAGCAGCGAGCAGCGTAACCAAACCTACTATATCCGATTTAAAGAGCGGCGAGGCCTTAGCTAAAGCGCAACCGGATTTTAATACCTATTATAAAATGGTTGATATGACCAATCCGCCAACAACCGAGCAGGACTCTAGGCTGATAGACACGAAAGATCAAGGATGGTTCCAAGACAACACCAGCTCTGGCGGTGTGCATCACTACAGAAAAGATGTTGACAAAGAAGAATTCCGGTTCACCGTAAATCAAGGAGGAGGCCGGGTTATGCTTGCCAACGGCAATTGGTTTACAATCAACAATACATTCCTGCGCGTAACTCACCCGGGAACTGGATATAAAGTCGATTATCTATACGCTTATGTGCCTGCATCAGGCAGCGGGCAAACATCGCAGGGCGAGACTTTCTATCACAACTCGTTTATGGGATACGAGCGCGGCGACTTTAGAATGTTCTCTAAAAAGACAAACGGAGGCTCTTGGCCCTGCGGCAGCATTTGCAGCGATGAAATTCCAACTGGTCAAGGAGTATCGATGTATAACACCATGGCTAATGGTCAATCTACATTTGAGCCGGCGCCTTGCCCAGCAGGCGGCTGCAAGTGAAAGTTATTTTGATATTGATATTTGCAGCGGCAAGCGCACTGTCTCAGGAGACAACGGATGCGCAAGTGCCGGTTAAGGTAAACGTTGCCGCAACCGTCAAGATTGAGCCGCCTAATATTGGCGGCGAAGGCGATGAAGGTACCGTGCAAGCCAACGCATCGAAAATATTCAATATCAAGCTAGTAGAAAAACCTGGTCCTATGACATGCACCATTGCTTCAAATCAATCTTTTGCAGTAGGAACTCAGTTTAGCGCTACGGCCAGTTGCAATGGTACTGCAATGAACACAGTTACTTGGGTACCGGCAAATCGTACGCCAACCGCTAACGGATCACAGGAAGTTACTGCTACCAGAGCCTCAAATGCAGGAGGCGATTGCGCAGGCATGACAGTCTCGTGCGGTATCATAGATGTCGGAGGCAATACTAAAGCGATGCAACTGCAGGGATTGCATTCTAATCAGGATGCGATAATTTCATTGTATTCCATAAAAGGAAACAAAGTGCAAAATAATACAAACCTTCCTGCGGGAATTTATCTGATCAAAAGCAAATCATTTACAACAAAAGTAGCTCATAGAGGCGGGGTTTTGAAAGTCAACGCTCCATTGCTCGGCAATTCTACGCCAACAAATTCTTTGGCTAAACCAGGCGATTATGGGACATGGTCTATAGTAGTTTCTGCGAGCGGATATTCCACGCAAAGGCGCAATTTCTCTCCAGATGCGGGATTGAATGAAGAAGAGAGCTTTACTCTGCAAGAGTTTGCGCTTCCAAAAAAAGAGAGCTTCACTGAAACCGTGAACGGCGTGTCTTTTGACATGATATATATACCGGGCGGCACATTTACCATTGGGTGCGAGAATAGCAGCGGTTGCCCAGCTAATACAAGCCCTGTGTCTGGCGTGAAAGTCAGCAACTATTTTATTGGAAAAACCGAGGTGACAACAGGTCTGTATAATGCGGTGATGGGAAAAACCTGTTCAGGCTTTATGTGTCAGCCTAACAATACCAACACGAGCATGACTTGGTATGATGCCATGGAATTCGCTTGCAGGCTGAGCGAGATGACAGGCAAGAATTATCGCATGACTACTGAGGCAGAGTGGGAATACGCTGCAAAAAATCACCTTAGCAGTTTGGAAAAAATAGGCAGTGGCGAAGAATGGGCGTATAACTCTTGGAACGGTTCGCATTCGGGTGGTACAGATCCTGTTGGCTCAGGTGGGCATACGCAGAAAACCCGTCGCGATGCACAGGGAACCGGCGATAACATAACAGGTCGTCTTATCCGTTCAATAGAAGGCATAGGCCCTGCGCTCCGCTTGTCTCTCTCTGCAGATGTGGAATTGCCGCCGGGCTATGTTTCGCCATGCGATCTACACGCCCCGCACATGGGCGGCGAGCCGGAGAATTCTTACCGCGATATGCGGTGGGTAACGGGCAGCAATGCAAAATGGAAGTCTCAGGGAGCTACGAGTTATTATGGCATTGACCTAATGGTTTGGGAAGATGGCACTGCGAGATCAGGCAGCACTAATGGCCAATGGTTCACTTCAAACAACATCACCTTTGTGTTTGTTCCCAATTCTGGTTCATCTGTAAGAAGATATGCGTATATCTTCCTTGACGAAGAGAACGGCTCGCTTATTGCTGACTTTACTGGCAGAATAGAGAAGCTGGAAGCTGACCACGTGGAGAAACCTGCCATTGCCAACTTGCAGAGCGGCGAGGCCTTAGCCAAAGCGCAGGCAAATTTTGATACTTACTATAAAATGGTTGATATGGTTAATCCGCCAAAAACAGAGCAAGACGCTCGCTTGCTAGACGGCCCGGACCAGGGTTGGTTCCAGCATAATGTAGGCAGCGTGCACCACTACAGAAAAGATGTTGATGCTGATGAATTCCGATTCACCGTAAATGATAACAGCGCAGGCGGTCCGGGCAGGACCATACTCGCCAACGGCAGTTGGTTTACAATCAACAATACATTCCTGAGAGTAACGCATTCAACCGGATATGTAGCAGATTATCTGTACAATGTTACGGAAGGTTCCGGCGCTACATTCTCTCATAATTCGTTTATGGGGTATGAGCGTGGAGACTTTAGAAGCTTTAGGAAAACGGATAACAATAGCAGCACATTCACTGGCGCCTGCGGCAATCTCTGCAACGATGAAATTCCAAAGGGTTTAGATGCTTCGTTCTATAGCAACGCTCAATTCATTGACCCGAAAATCGGTAATTCTACATTTGTGCCAGCGCCTTGCCCTGCAGACGGATGCAAGTAGATTCAATCTATTGCAGACTGCCATTCTGTTTGCATTGCCGTTGCTGCGAAAGTGCGGCATATAACTTTTGGCGAAGATTTTAATGGAGATTTAAAAGATAAAATCTATTTATATTCTGGTGGTTCTGGCTCCCGCAAGAACCCTTGGTTTTTTTGTTCAAAATAGGCTACAATTTCATCAGAAGTCATAGGCCAAAGTTTTTGGCTAAGTTTATCTCTTTGCTCTCGCATATATTGCACAGCATTGAAATTTTCAAGCGTTTTCATAATAAATAAACTCCCTCGGTTAACGAATTTCTAAAAATTTGTAGCCATTTCTCAAATTAATCGAATTGTAATTTTGAATTCTTTGAACATTAACTATATGCTTAAAATTCCAGCTAACCAAATAATCTGCTTTATGCACAGTAGCTAACGCTATATGCAAACAGTCTGCATAGCTTGTTTGACCAACAACTTTCTCGTCTATATATTTTTTCGCCAATTCGACTTCTTCTGTTGTAGGGGTTAAAAATTCCTTAGAATCTATTAAATCAGGCAGCTCTTTTACATTTTGCGGAGCATTTTCCAACTCATCTTTTGTTATTGTGGAATACAGCAAAAGGTATTTGCCGTCTTTTATTTGGTTAAACAATGGAATAGTTTGTTCGGAGAACTCTTTGTCAAAATATCCTCCAAAAACAGAAGTATCAAGATAAAGTCTTTGCTTCATAAGGTTTAATATAGAAAATTTATCCTACAATGGCGGCTGTATTTTTGCGTAGGCTGCAACTGTGAAAATTGCTATATTAACCATAATGCCACGCTACATAGCCATTCTGTTTGCATTGCCGTTGCTTTTTGCCAGCTATGGTTACGATTTTGGAAGGGTATAAAATGAAAAAATACGTTATAATAATTTTGCTTATGTTATCGCAGTTGTGTCACTCGGAACTGAATGGGAGGCCAGAACCAAAGGCTTTTCCTGAGGTATCATTTGAAATACAATCGGCGGCAGGTTTCTACTCGGAAAAAGAAATTGAGATTACTGTAAATTCTAATATGCTAGGTTTGCGTAATATCTATTATAAATATTTGGATAGAGGACTAAGATTTGAAGGCGATGTTTTGCTTAAATTTACAATCACCGAAAATGGCAAAGTATCAAATATTGACATACTGTCCAGCACAACAGGAAAATCAGAATTTGATGAAGCCATTAAAAACAAAGTAGCCGATTGGAAGTTGGAAACTGTAAGAATCAACAAAGTTACATCAATAACTCTTCTTTTTAAATTCGCAACAATTTTTACTAATCGCCTCGGCTTTATTTCCATTGATTCGAACCGCCCAATTAATGAGTTTGTGCTCAATATGAATATCAGAGGAGCATCATTGCAAAATATATTTCATAAGTTTTATAAGTTTAAACCAGGTTTTAGCGGTAAGATAATTCTTAAATATACTGTCGCAGGAAACGGAGAATTTACTAAAGTTGATATAGTAGCCAGTACAACGGAATTCCCAGAATTTGATGAAGCCATTAAGAATAATGTAGCCACTTGGATATGGAAATCAAAAGAAAACTATAGCAATAGCGCAACGTTTATGAAAGAATTTATTTTTTAACCCCTGATAATATTTGTGTGAAATGTTAAGCGACCGAGAAACTGGCCTTTTTACATACGTCCCGCAAGACTTGGCAAGAATGGTGTAGTAAAACAAATTTTGCCAAGCCAAGCCCCAACCCATGGCTCTCAATTTTGTATATTAATAAATATAAAGCTTTGGAGGTTTTATGAATTCAACGCAAACATATCCATTACCATATCGAACTATCTGTATTCCCGAAGCCGGAGACAGACTCGGTGATATTATTCCTAGAGAATATATTGGACAAAAGCTTGAGATTATAGTTTTTCCTCAATATGAGGAACCTGAATATGATGAAGGACTTTTAGAGGCAATGCAGGAAGCCGATGACATTATATCTGGAAAAGTGAAAGCTAAGAGATATAAAACTGCAGCAGAAATGCATGCGGATATACTAGCAGAGGAAGATTAGTAATGTACGAGCTTGTACCTACGAAACGCTATAAAAAAGATTTAAAATTAATAGAGAACCAGAAGAAAAAAATAGCTGATCTTGAATCCGTTCTTGATAAATTAAAAAATGGCATAACTTTGGAGCCTAAGCATCGCGATCATCCACTTAAAGGAAATTACAAAGGATGCCGAGAATGTCACGTTGATCCAGATTTGCTGTTTATTTATCGAATTGATAAAGGTGATTTAGTATTGCTAGCTTTCCGTGTTGGCTCGCACTCCGATTTGTTTAAAAAATAAATCACCCCCTAGATAACGCATACATGGCATAGAGATTCCTGAAAAAATGTATATTTCCGCAGTTTTGGACATTTTTTTACTATATTTGTGATTATATGAAAATACTTCTCTCGCTTGATTGGAACAAATTTTTAGCGACAATATTGATTGTTACTTGTGCGGTTTTGGCACAAACATGGAACAGCACTACGCCACCATCGGTTTCAGAAGGCAGTGCGGTTATTATTGCCGTAGGCGCACAAGGAATATTGAATGTTCCAGCAAATGCAACGATTACGATTGCCAGTAATGGAGAGGTTAATAATGAGCACCGCGATATTACATTGAATATTCCAGGAACATCAAAGGTTATTTGGGGGGCAAAGTATAGTCATGGTATACAAGGTTCCTCCCATGATTATGGTTCAATATATATCACTGGTGGTGGAGAGCTTATTGTTGATGGTGACGCTCAAATCATTGCAAAAGGTAATGGCGACAATGCAATTTCTGTCTATAACAGCTCCGTTATGGTCAAAGGAGGATTAATTAACGCAATAGATGGTAGTAGCTATGCGATTGATGCCACTAATAGCACTGTCACGGTTGTAGGCGGCGAAATTAATGCCCCTGGTCAAAGTAGCGGTACTTCCGGCAGTACTATTCTTGCCCGGAACAGTACTGTAATCATTGATGACGGATTTATCAACACGAAAGATTCGAAAGGCAAGGCTATTTTCGCAATTAATGGCAGCACGGTCACGATTAATGGTGGTGAAATTGCTGGTTGTATTACAGCCGATGAAATTATCGATGAAGTTATAATTAATGGTGGAGAGGTTAAGTCAGAATCCAATAATTCTTGCAATTCTTCAACAATTTACAATGGTAGCATTACAATTAATGGTGGAATTGTTAGTAATACAATCAGGACTGCAATTAGGAATTACGATGGCAATGTTACAATTAATGGAGGAGAGATTATAGGTAAGATAGAGCCTAATAATAGCGAAGTCATCATTAATGGAGGTGAAATTATAGGCGAGGTTTTCGCTAGGAATAGCATTGTTACTGTTAAGGATGGGGCAGTTGATACTCTTCACGCTGAAAATAACGGTATCATTATTGTTAAGAATGGAGTTATTGGTATGTTTTTCGCCAGTAGAGGCGGTACAGCTATAGTTGAAGATGGAGTTGTAAACATAATTATCATTAATAATAGCTCTGTTATGGTCAAAGGTGGTTATATTGTCGGTTCTATTGGTAATGTTGGAGTTTATACTTTGGATATCAATACGGGAATCATTGCTAGTAATGGTAGTACCGTCTCTGTTGACGGTGGAATCGTAAACGGAAGAATTTTTGTTTCTGGTAATAGTACTATCGTTACAATTAATGGTGGTTTGGTAATTGCGCAAGGAAGTACAATTACAAGCGTTATCTCTAGAGAATATACTCACAATGGTGGTATGATAATCGGTTATACTGTGGGAGAGCACTGCAGCGAAACAGATGGGTTAGCATTTTTGCCAGAAAATGCTGGCGTGCGATGGAAATTTAATGAAGGGCAAAGCGGTATTATATATCCCGATGGATTCTTTGCTTTAGATGGCGTTACTTTAAAGAACGATTGCAAAACCCCCGATCAAGAAGCTTGTGAAGCAAGCGGCAAAGTATGGGAAAATGCTAACTGCCACGAAAACACGAACCAATCCAGCAGTAGCAACGGAGATGCATCATCAAGTAGCAGCGATGATTCCCTGCCCATACGTTTAACGCAGCTTGCCGCAGGCAAAATACGTGCATACGTAATTGGAGGCAGCATAGTGCTGGAGAACGTGCCGCAGGGCGCAAAGGTGCAGGTGTATAATTTGCAAGGCAAAAATGTGCATGGTATAGACGCAATACATTACGTCTATACGGGAAACTATGAATTTGCAAATTCTGGAAATCCTTCAATCCTTAAAATTGGAGTTCAGACAGGGGTTTACATTGTGCGAGTGAACAACCAAGTGCTGCGCATTCCAGTGATGTAAATTTTTTTAGCCTGTAGGGGAAGGTCTGGGACATGTTTGTGGTAGTTGAATGTAAAATTTTCTAGCAGTTTTTCTATATTCCTTCCATGATGACAGATAGACTTTGCAAGCATCTTACGGCAGGATTTGCTGGTTTGCTTGCTTTTATTACCTATGCAATGACAATGGCTCCAACGCTTAGCTTTTGGGATTGCGGAGAATTTATAGCCAGCGCTTATACCCTTGGCATACCACATCCCCCGGGAACCCCGTTTTTCGTGTTTTTTGCCCGTGCAGTAATAATCCTGTTGCCGATGGTGGAGGAAATTGCGAAAAGAGTTAATTACATATCGGTTGTCACATCTGCGGCTACGGTTTATGTAACCGTGCTTTTCGCTTGGGACTTGCTGGCAAAGCTTGCCCAGAATGCTTCCCGGTTTATTTCAATCTGCGCTTCGCTTTGCGCTGGTCTTTTACTGATGTTCTCCGATACGTTCTGGTTTAACGCTGTGGAAGCCGAGGTATATGGCTTTGCAATGTTTTTGGTGATGCTTATCTCTTATCTCGCTTTGATATATTTGAATAGCAAAGAAGACAAGTATCTTGTTTTTATATGCTATTTGGCATTCCTTGGCATTGGCGTTCATCTATATACCATGATTACAATCCCGGCTATATTTATTCTGCTTCTGTTTGCGGAGGGAACTCCGTTTAAAACGCTCAAAGAAAAATGGCCGCTGTGGATTACCGGCACTATTCTGTTCTCAGTGGTTTATGCGATATCAAGCTTTATAACATGGGCAGTGATTCTCGCAGTTGTTTTGTTTGTTGCATGGCTTGCGACCAAAAATAAAAACATGAGCCTTTCGCTGGCTTTTACCGTTGTGGCTCTTATAGGTTTCAGCACGCATCTTTACATTCCCATTCGCTCTGAATTGAATCCCATTATAGACGAGAATGACCCGGAGATAAATTTTAGAGACGAAAACGGCAAGCTGATTTTGAAAAATTTTAATCCGAATGGGGAAAACTGGAGAGCCTTCTACGATTATCTGGAACGCAAGCAATATGGCTCCGAAAGTATGCTCAGCCGTGCTTTTTACCGCCGTGCGCAAATAGACAACCAAATTCTTGTGTTCCCGCATATGAGTTATGGTGGCTACCAGATTGCGCAATACTTGCCGTATAAAGTTGGCAAGGTGAGCTACTATCAAAAAGGTATTTATGCAATAGAAGCGGATGGAAACGAGCCTCTTGAGCGAGGTCCTTTTAAATTTCCGACCCTTATGGCGAGCATAGGGGAAAACGAGCTTGCGCAGGCTCTTATATTCCTGCTGTTCAACGGGCTTTTGATTTGGATTGTGGTTATAGCTTGGAGAAAAAACTTAATAGTTGGCATTTATCTGTCTTTGCTCTATAGCATTTGCTCCGCAGGTCTTATATGGTATATCAATTTTTCGGATGGCACCAAGCTTGAGAGACGCGACCATGCATCTTGGGTAAAAGAGATGGATTATGTCACTTCAAGGTTTGCAGAGCAGGGGATGGTGACTTCGGTAACTCGTACTCCGGATCCGAATGAACTTTTGGATATTCAGCGCAAAATTTATGCGGATCGCGCCAAAGGCGAGAATTCCAGCAAGCATGAGCAGAACTTTGCATGGCAAAACTGGAGAAAAATACAGGCTATGTTCCAGAGCGCAGGTTTGCAGTCTCCGCCATTGCCGGACCCTGTGCATTTAGAGGTTAGGGAAAGGGATTATTTTTACGCTCCGGCGTATATATTCATGTCTTTGCTTTACGGACTTGGCATAGGATTTTTGCTTTTGAACATTCAGCAGAGGAAGGCTCACATGCTGAATCCGAGCGGCATTGCAATTGCCGTGCTGTGCGGCGCGATTCCTCTGTTTGCAAATTACAAGGAGCACAACAGGGCTAATTTGTGGGTGCCTTGGGACTATGCATATAATTTGCTTATGAGCTGCGAGCCTAACGCTATAGTTTTCACGAATGGCGACAACGATACTTTCCCGCTTTGGTTCGCTCAGGAAGTTGCAGGCATTCGCAAAGATGTTAGAGTTGTGAATTTGAGCCTCGGCAATACGGACTGGTATATAAAGCAAATGCTGGACAATCCGCCTATTCTCAAGCTGAGCCACGACAAAGCCGGCATAGACAGGGAGTTTGCGCTTAGCGAAACGAATTTCAATTTGCCCCAGCAGAGAATAGATTACTGGGTTGATTTGGCAGAAGAGAGAATTCCCAGATTCATGCGCAGAATTGAGAGCCTTTCCGCTCGCCTTGACAGCGCAACAACTGCTGCAGACTCTGCTAATATAAATGCAGAAATAGAGAAGCTCAACCATCCGCTTCAAATTTTCACTGCATTGAGGAATTGGGGAGTGCCTCGCAGAGGTGGCATGATGCAAACTCAATATAAACTGGTGATAGATTTGGCTCTTAACAATCCGGACAAGCCAATTCACCTTTCTACAACCGTGGGGCTTTCCAACGCTGTGGGTTTGGACAGATATATGGTTCAAAAGGGAATGATTTTGGACTTGGCAAAAGGAAACTTTGCTATAGCCAAAGACAGCATAGACATAGAGAGGACAGCTTATCTTGTTGACAGCGTGTTTAAATTCAGAGGCTTGGGCGATGGCACGGCTTATGTTGACGGAGAAACAAGACAGCTCCTTTACAATTACAATTCCATATATATGCGCCTTGCAATGTCGATGAAAGATGTTGAAAGAGCGGTTCACTATGCCGATATTGGCATAAAGCAATTCCCGGAAGAATGGCGCAATTATGCTGTGGCTGCCGAAATGCTGCTCTCAGGAGGGGAAGTTGACAAAGCAATAGAATATTTGGAACGCGGATTAAAAGAAGTCTCCAGCAGTTCAGGCAACAGATATTTGCTGCAGCAACTGAACAGTTTGAATGCTAAGGAGTAAGCGCATGGAAAATTCCTTTATCGTAAGCATATTTGCGGTTATTAATCTAACCGCGCTTGCTTTGGTTTGTTTTTATTACATTCAATTCAAGAAAAAACGGGGCGAAGCAATAAAGCAGCTTCTTCAAGACTTGGAAGTGCAAAATCGTGAGGAATTCGAGCATAAAATTTCCAAGGTCAGAATAGATTTTTTAATGAAGATGGGCCAGGAAGTACGTTATCCTTTAAATACAATAATGGGTTTCAATGATTTGATTCTCAGCAATAAGAATTTGGATCAAGATGTGTTTGAAAGCGCATCCAAGATACAGAATTCATGTACAGCTCTTATAAATATGGTTGATGATATTTTGGATTTTTCCAAAATAGAAGGCGGTAGGCTGGAGTTGACATCTGCAGAGTATGATCTTGCGCTTTTAATAAAAAATGTTATTTCTTCCAATATGGTTAATATGGAGTTCAAATCCATAAAATTCAATTTAGATATAGATGCGCAATTGCCAAGCCATTTGATTGGCGACGAGTTCAGGGTAAAACAAATTTTTGGCAAAATACTTTCCAATGCGTTTAAATATACCAGAAGCGGGACTGTTGAATGGAGCATAGGTTTTGAGCGCAAGCAAAAAGATATTTTGATTGTATCAAAGGTTAAAGATTCCGGCATAGGCATAAAAAAAGAGAATTTGGAAAAAATATTTTCTGCTTTCAACGGGGATGATGGCTCAAGCATAGATGGCATGAGGCTGGGGCTTGCAATTACAAAAGAGATATTGAATAAGATGGGCGGTACCATAGAAGTTGAGAGCGAATATGGCAGAGGCTCTGTTTTTACCATTAAAATAAAACAGCAGGTTAAGGACGAAACTCCGATAGATGAAAAGATTGTTAGCTATCTCAAAAATCTGAATTGCCAGGTTAACAAGGTGGAAAAAACGGAAAAGCCTGTTTATAACCAGATGCCATACGCTCAAGTTCTAATTGTTGACGATATGGCTTTGAATTTGGAGGTAGCGCAGAGCTTGATGCGCCCGTATGGAATGCAAATAGATGCTGCCCCAAGCGGAAAAATAGCAGTTGCAAAGATTATGAATCAGAGCACAAAGTATTCTGCAATATTTATGGATTACATGATGCCGGAAATGGATGGCGTGGAAGCTACGAACAAAATAAGGGCGCTTGACAGCGATTATGCAAAAAATGTTCCTATTATAGCTTTAACAGCAAATGCCATGGCGGGCAGCGAAAAAATATTTTTGGACAACGGTTTCAACGATGTTCTGATTAAGCCCATAGATATTTCAAAATTGGATATAATTTTGAAAAAATGGGTAAGAGACGAGGCCAAGGAAGTATGAATTTAAGTGTAATAATTCCTGTAAAAGACGAAGCCGAAAGTTTACCGGAATTGTTCGCAGAAATACGTGCCGCTATTGCCGATGATTTTGAGGTAATAGTCATAGACGATGGTTCCAGAGACAGCACTTGGGAAACATTGCAAAATTTATCCAAGCAATACGATTTTATAAAAACAGTAAAATTTCAGTATAACTGCGGGAAAGCCGCAGCGCTTTCGCATGGATTCTGCATGGCAAAGGGCAGGTACATAGCAACTATGGATGGCGATTTGCAAGACGACCCCGCTGAAATCCCCGATATGCTGAAAATGCTTGAAAGTTGCGATTTGGTGAGCGGTTGGAAAAAGAAGCGGCACGATCCCTGGCACAAGACTATTCCCAGCGTGTTTTTCAATCTGGCAGTTTCCATAGTTTGCGGCCAGCGTTTGCACGATTTTAATTGCGGATTGAAGGTGTATAAAGCGGAAGTTGCGAAAAGCGTCAAGCTTTACGGCGATTTTCATAGGTTTATTCCTCTTATGGCGAGCTGGAATGGGTACAGAATTGCCGAGAAAATAGTTGAGCACAGGGCCAGGCGGCACGGGGTTTCAAAATACGGAGTTTCCCGGTTGGTTTCGGGTTTTTTGGATTTGATATCCTTGATGTTTTTGCATAAATTTTCGATTAAGCCTTTGCATTTTTTTGGAACGCTGGGTTTGCTTGCGTGCTTTGTGGCAACGATTATTTTCGGTTATTTTGGTTTTGAGTGGGCCACAACGGGGGAGTTAAGGGTTCGTCCTTTGCTGGTTTTAGCGGGTTTTGCTTTTGTTTCCGGCGTTCAGTTTATATCTCTTGGTTTGCTGGGCGAGATGCTGAACTCCAAGCTGCACGCCACTTTCCCCCTTTCCATCTCAAATACAGAAACAGCGGAAAAATAGTGTATAACATCACGGTTATGCCCCAAGTTGTTATTACTTCCATTTTGAAAAAGTTAAAGAAAGTCCACACCACAATTACCAGTACCCAGTGCTGACCGCTTGTTATGAACATGGCCGCTAAAGTGTCTCCTGCTCCGCGCAAAGCACCGGCGTAAACAACTATAAAGGTAGCGACGCTAACATAAACGGCAGCGAGGCGAATCATGGAAACGGCGAGGTTGCGAGCTTCTTCCCATTCATGTCCGGGAGAGTGCGGAGCGAAAACATTTGCCAAAATGCTTGGCATTCCCACAAAGAGCAGAATTATGAGCGCAGAATAAATCATTCCGATTTTCATGCCGGAATAGATTGAGCGGTTTGCGGAAGCGAAATCTCGTGCCCCAACGTATTTGCCGACTATGCTCGTGGCTCCGATTTCAAGTCCGATTAATGGAACATAGGCTACCATATCCCAACTGAACATTATGCTTGTAGCGGTTGCGGCTATCAGTCCTTGCGAATCGAATGTGAGTATCATGGCCTGGAAAGCGAGCATATTCAAAAATATTTCTGCGCCGGACGGCAAGCCTTTTTTTATAAGAGTGGCAGAAATTCTTTTGCTGAATCTCCAGCATTTGTTTGAGGAATAGGTTTTTCTGTATTCTTTGCCAAAGAATTTGGCGAGCAAAACGCAGAGCGCTGCGAAGTTTCCAGCGATTATGGCTAGGGGAGCGCCGCCGATGTCCAGCTCTGGGAATCCGAATTTTCCGAATGTGAAGCAGTAGCTGAGGAATAGCGTTGTAACGAGCCCTGTTAGCGTTGCGCTCATCACAACGCGAGTTCTTCCGAGCCCTATGAAAAAGCATGCCAGTGCGTGGCGTGTCATTGTGATTATTGAGCCGTAGAGCAGGATGTCGTAGTATTTTATTTGCAGCACGCTTTGCTGTGCGGAAACGCTGAATGAGTTCAGAAAGAGGTGCGCTATGGGCATAAGGGCAAGTGCAAGCGGGTAGCTGCATATCGCTATGATTATGGCTTGTACGAGTACGAGCGAGCATCTTGATATTTTTTGCGCACCCAGATTTTGCGCTACCATGGCGGTTGTATAGCTTATGACTCCGTTGAAAAATGTGATAGTCACCATTTCCATAAGTCCGCCTGTCAAGGCGGCATTCATATAGTCTGAGCCGAGCTTTGAGAGGAACATTCTGTTGATAAATACCAGAAAAGTATCGAAAGACATGGACATAACCATGGGCATGGCTATGATCAGCATTTCTTGCACTCCGCCTTTCTGTAAAGATTTCATTGAAATGAGAATGTAGAAAAAAGCGTCTAAAGTAATTTCTATTTTACTGATATGTCCACAGAAAAAGTTCAAGCTTCGTTGCCGAGAGGCAAATCGTTCTTCGATCAAGTGATTGAAGAAGGCTCTTATTATATTGACAAGACTTTGCTTGTTAAAGATCTTTTGGATGGTGATTCTGCAGTCACTCTCTGTACCCGTCCACGCAGGTTCGGCAAAACGCTGAATCAGACAATGCTTAAATGTTTCTTTGAAGATACTATGCCCATAGGCGGCAAAGACACTCGGGTCTTGTTCAATGGGCTGAAGATAGAATCTGTCGGGGAGAAGTATATGGAGCATCAAGGGAAATATCCAGTGATATTCCTCAGCTTTAAAGAAGCGAAGCGAGAGTCTTTTGAAGGATCATATACGCAGCTAAAAGAATTCATTGCAGATGAGTTCAAACGACATGCTTATGTAGTGGAAAAAATATCGGATAGCGATGAACGGCAGAAGTTTGAAAAGTTAGCCTCATGTAAAGGCACTCTTGAAGAATATTCCACATCGCTGTTGTTTCTTTGCAAATGCTTAAAAAATTACCATGGCAAAAAAGCCATAATTCTTATTGACGAATATGACGTTCCATTGGAAAACGCTTGGGTGCGTGGATTTTATCAGGAGATGGTCGACTTAATCCGTCCATTCTTGAGCATTGCTCTTAAGGACAATGCACAATTGCAGTTTGCGGTAATTACTGGATGCTTGCGTATTTCAAAAGAGAGTATCTTTACAGGTCTCAACAACCTTACGATAATATCGATACTGAGCAATGAATATTCCGAATACTTCGGTTTTACGCAAGGCGAAGTTGATGCGATACTGAAATACTATGGCTTGGAAGAGAAGCGGCAATTGCTGAGAGACTGGTATGACGGCTATATGTTTGGCAATACGGAAGTGTATAATCCTTGGAGTTGCGTGTTAGCGGTAACCGGTTGGCGTAAAAGCATGAATGCGCTCCCTAGCCCGCATTGGGTAAACACAAGCAGCAATAGCATTGTACGCAAGATGATAGACATGGTGAAAGGCGAAGCCAAGACTGAACTCGAGACTTTGATGACCGGAGGGACAATCTCAAAGGTTATCCACGAGGATATAACTTATGATGAAGTCTATATGAACTCTGACAATATCTGGAACTTTATGTTCTTCACAGGATACTTGAAAAAAGTCAGCGAAAGTCTTGATGGAGTAAAAAAGGTTTTGGAGCTATCTATTCCAAACATGGAACTGCGATATATATATGAAACCAAAATACAGGAATGGTTTAGGGAACGAGTCAATCAAAGAGACTTTGGCAAGTTCCATGAGGCAGTTTTGAGCGGCAATGCGACTGTTGTGCAGGAGGAATTGGGAAACTTCCTTTTGGATACCATAAGTTATATGGATGGCAAAGAAGATTTCTATCACGGAGTAATGCTCGGTGTTCTTTCCGGGATACCTAATTACAATCTTAAATCCAACCGTGAAACAGGTCTTGGCAGATGCGATATTGTTATGAAGCACAGCAGCGGTCGTGGCAAGGCGGTGATATTTGAGCTCAAGTGGACTTCGGATATGAAAGAAATTGAGAAGAAGCGCGATGAGGCGTTGAAGCAGATAATAGACGGCAAGTATGCCGAGGAATTGAGAAACGAGTGCTACAACGATATGATTAAATACGGCGTTGCCTTCTGCCAGAAAAGCTGCGAAGTCGGAAAACTGGATTGAAAACTTAATCCCCCTCGCTTTCGCTGGGGGATTTTTTGTTATAACCACCAATTCATGCTAAAATAAGTATAGGTTCCTGCAGAACAATAAATGTACACATGCCCATCAGCTGTTGCTGTCCCTCCTGTTTTTTGGCCATCACCAGACTCATCAGTACCGCCATTGACTTTGCAAGTACGTCCTAAGCTGTTGCTCAGTTGATACGCTGTAACATTGCCAGAAATTTTTGCGCATACTGCATTGGTGGTGTTAACATTTGTACTTGCTTGTACAGTTGGCGTTATTCCGTAGCAATAATCAGTACCGCTCCCACCGCTACTGCTGCTGCTGACGCTACTGCTTGAACTAATAGTGCTAACCGTATTGGTACAGTTTACATTCAAACCGGTAACTGCATTGTTGCAGTTTAATCCTGTTAAAATTACAGTACGGTTTGAACCGGTGCTGGTGAACGATCCTCCATTGCCTGAAGATTGCCAATTGCCGCCAGAACCGCCGGTAGCCGTAAAAGACGGGCTTGAAGCTGCTGGAACTCCTGTTCCCGTTCTGCAAGTCACAGTTGGATTTATTTGCGTACCAACAGTTGTTGTGGATGGTACGTTAGTGCAAGTTGGCGCAACCACAGTAATGTTTCCGCAGTCTTTTGCAGCAATATCAGTGGAACCGCACTTAACTCCTGATACAGTGATGTTCTTGCTCCCTGCAACTGTGGTACCAATATAGTGAGCATTGCTTCCACTGCGCCAATTTGCCTGAGCATTCGTAGAATTTGGGGCTCCGCTTCCATAAGTTGCAGCGCTTACGTCTGGAGTTCCGCTGGAGCAGGTAATTGTAGGAGGTCCTATATTTTCGCCGAGTGAGGCCGTTGTTTTTGGCAGAGAGCAAGTTATAGTAGGTGCGCTCGGTGCTACGCATCTAAACCGGAGGCCATATATAGTTGACGAGCCTGAATTGTTGGTAATTGTCAATGTGTTGCCATTTGTAACAAGGCAGTCATGCCAAGAATGTGAAGCTGATTGAGTAATATCGCAACCACCAGTTACTTTCACGCTTCTAGAAGACACTGAACCATCGCTAGCACCAGTATGGTAAAATCCAAATGTGCTTCCGCTTGCACATGTGTAAATGTAACAACCTTGTCCATTACTCGGTGTATTAATCGGACCGTATAAATTTTCGGATCCTGCTCCCGTTACTTGTATGCAACCGCTGCTGCTACTGCTGCTCGGTGCGCTACTACTACTCGGTGCTGACGAAGAACTGCTGCTCGAAGAAGAACTGCTGCTTGATGACGAGGAACTGCTGCTCGGCGCGCTGCTGCTTGATGCCGTTGGATTCACGCATCTAAATTGAAGATTTGTAATAGTATTGACACTATTCGCTTCATTAGTAAATATCAATGGGTTGCCATCTGTAGTGCAAAGCGAAGTCCAAGCAAGATTAGTAGTAAATAAATGAGCAGGCACAGAACAACCTCCATTAACGCTTATATTTCTACCGGAACTACCGAAACTGCCATAAATTTCGAAATTGTTTCCACTTGGACAAGTAAAAGAGTAACATGATCCGATTGCTGCCGTGCCTACGTTTCCTGATGTTGATAGGCAAAAAACGGGGCAAGACTCAGGCAATCCTATTTCCCTATCTGGACCGCAGTTAGGAGTGCCGCCCTCTATTTTAAAGTTTTGCCCAATACCGCCGCGAGGCACGTAAATATAATAACCCCCATCTGATCGCTGCACGTTCCCGCGACGAATAGCATCGCAGCATGGGTACATTTGAGAAGTTTGCCAACCTTCGTGCGCTTGATATATCACGTCTTCAGGATCTCCCCTGCCACCGCATCTACCCATATAAGACGATGTTGTTCGTCCCGGCAATGCCTTTCCGTTAACTCTTATATTTTCTCTGTTGCTTTTATCTAAATCGGTATTTCCCATGTGAGCAATAGATTTTGCAAATATGCATACCGGATCAGCTATGGCATCAGGAACATCTAATAATGGAGCCTGAAACCACCAAGCACTATAAAAATTGCCGCTTATTAAACCGCCGATACCGTTATATCTGACAAGATCAGCGTGCAAAGGAGTCTGCGCAAAAGCTTTCTGTGCCATTGCCTGCAAACGGCTAAAGTTTATCACTTCATCAAACGGAATGCCGCCGCACCAGCTCGGATCGTAATCACAAGATGAAGGGTCTCTCCTTGTTATGGTTACATTGCCTTTTGGAATCAAAGTTATTTGCGTTTTGTTGTTTACAAAACAATAATCTGCCGGTACGCAGGAAATTTCCGCTTCGCTCGGAGATGTAACGGTATAATTTGCAGCATCGTGATAAATTTTAAATGAAGTAACAACCCCATTGCTGGAACGCTCATTTTCAGGAACTCTATGGTCTATAGTTTCAAAACTCAAAGCACCGCCAACAACTATTGCCTTATAAGACTTCCACTCAAGACCCGCTGTAAAATGATTTGCCGATTCATTTGCTGACACTGAACCTATTTGGCTATAACTAAGATTATTTTGAAGATTCGTTATAGCATTGCAAGCTTCTCCCGGGTTTATGGACCAGTTTGCCTCCGAACCAACTTCGCAAGACCAACGGAAATTCTCACGCTCCAATTTATAACCGGAACACATGACTTCAGCCCATATTGGCGGCTTAAACGGACAATCCACATATGCAGAAGTCGGATCGTCTCGCGTAACCAAGGCATTTTCCGTGAACATGCTTATTATGCTTGCGTTCTTGTTATCGTCAATTCTATAACTGTTCTGTCCGCTGCTGCTATGGTTTATTAGCAGTTTCAATCTTGAATCCACGCTAAAAGCAGAGTGCGCAATCATTTTTAAACAAACTTTTAAAATATTAATCGAAGCTTCCCCCTCAGGAATTGTGCAAGTAACTGGATTGTTTTTAATGTTTCCGCCAACGCAATTGCCAATGTTCGTTATATCCCAGGTTATATCTGAAGAACTCGGAGCCTGTATAATTGCAGATACTTCAACTGGCCAACCTCCGGATGGCGCTCTATCGCCGCTTGTCGCCAAGCTTACAAAAACGCAGCCATCATTTGTATTTGCCTGATCTTTTCTGACGGAAGCCTCCGGCGGGTTTATCATGACTTCTGGGGTTTCGTGCGCTTCTCCGAACACGTTCACATAAAATTTTGAGTGAGGAATACCGCCATTGGCTATGTTAAATATACATTCATATAGCCCGTCTATGTTTGCCGTGCCGTTTGTATTTAGTTGCGTAATTTCATTGCAGTGTTCCGGACCGCATAATTTGCAAATCGGCTCGCCTGTGATTCCTTCGCTCTCTTTTGCTCCGTTCACGTACATATAAGAGTAATACTGCCTAAACAGCCCGTCTTTCGGCTCGTTCCTGCCCAAGCGAACTACGCGCGGCATCACAAGTATGCTCGGATTCAAAATAGATTCTTCATTAGCAACCGCTGGCATTTCCCTGCTTATTTTTTTGCTTTCTAGCTTAACCCCAAGGCGACTGGAAACAGGGATGTAGTGGGAATCGTCCACCGTTCTAGAAAATGAGAGAGGGTTATCCTCATTGTTAGTTTTCTTGCCGCCAGGGGGGCCGAGAATACCTGCTCTTAACAGAGACAAGAATAAATCATCGTTGAATGTAAAAGTCGCATCTGGCAATTTTTTTATACTATTTGAACCAGACAAGAAAATAGTGCCTTTTATATTTCCATTTCCCTGTCCTTCCCCCATTTCTCCATCGCTGAAAATAAAATAATTTCCTTTTGTATTGTTCACTGCAAAATCGCCTGAGCCAAACGGCAAATATACGAATACTTTTGATGCATCCGTGGTGGATGGCAATTTTAAAGTGCCTGGTTTCGGGTCGAACATCAAAATAAAATTGCCATTGATTGTTCTGCCGCCATCCACAGGGTTATCCGTAGCCAGCTTCACGGGAAGATAGCACTCCCCATCGGCACCCTTGAACAAATACTGAGGATTTTGGCTTGCGCATTGCAAGTCGCTCAATTCTCTGTAGCAGGTGCTTATATAATTCACAAAACGTTCCGATCCGCAAGGCTGCGCATCGGTGGATTTGCAATAAGTGTTCTGAGGAATTGTTCCTCCTGAATTTTTAAGCAGGTAAACGCAAGATGCAGGTATGGCATTGCCTTGAGGAACACCATTGCTAATGGTAGTTGCGTTTGCGGCTGCAAGCAAAGCGGCAGCTTTCTCTCTCCATACTTTTTTCGTATCTTCTGGCAATATAAGAGGGTCCTGAACAGCGAGGCTGGCTTTTCTGTCGCTTAAAGAACTTAGCGTGTCTGCTCTGGCAAATGTTGTGAGAGGGGCATTGCCAGGCACTTGAACATTACTGGTGCTGGTACAGCTAAAACCTGACCTAACTCTAAAAAGAGCTGCGTTTCCAGAAGCCATTGTTCCATACATGCACATATTTGTAAGGTTCGTTGGTGTTGATACATTTGACATATAAAGCACGGAGCTTGAATTTTCGGCAAGCGTAACCGCATTGTCGTTAATGGTGGTATTGCTAGGCATCCAAACATTTCCTTTAATTTTGGAGCCTCCTCCGTTTTTTCCGAACTGCAAATGCGAATTAACGCTATTGTTCAAAACATACAGATTCTTTCCTACTATAAGCGGGTTCATGCAATTATCCGGACAGCCCTGATTGTATAGATGCCCGCCCAAAGTTAAATGCCCGTCAATTGTCAAATTTTGATTCTGCGTTATATTTCCTTCCACATGCAAATCGCCGCGAATAGTCATTTGCCCCTTGACGGTAACATTGCCCCCAACATATACATTGCCGCAGAACGTCAATTGGTCGCCTTCCAAATTTCCTGCAATATACGCATCTCCAGGTTTTTTTCCGCTATTGGAAGCGGGGCATTGGTTGGTTGAAGCATCTGCGCCAATAATAGTGCCAGAAATCAGCTTGGCATTTCCCGTTACCAAAAGATCATCGTAAGTTTTTACGCTGCTTGCATTGTAATCGCCTTTTATGGTGGCAGAACTCCAATTTCCCTGCGTGTTGCCGCTTATTGTTCCGTGAAAAGCATCTTTGAAGTCAGAAATCGCCGGTTCATCCGGAGCTTCGTTTTTCGCAATCATGGACATTCTGTAAAGGCCATCAACGGAAAAAATAGCTGCCTGGGTAACTCTTGAACCGTCCCTGCCCTTGCCAACGCTCAAAAAATTGAATTTCATAGGTCTGCTGTTAGTGTCAAGACCGGTTAAATAAACATTGTACTCCTGGTTGCGGCTGCCTCCAACGCTGCCGAGAGCATTCGTTATATCAATCTCGCTTTTGCTCAAAACATATTTGTCTGCAAGTGCGCCCACGTCCGGAGCACGGTTGCCAAGCCATGCCTGCACCGCATCCAAACCGCTCTCGCTCGCCTGATAGGCTTCGCTCGCTTTAAGCCTTGAACCGCTCAGAAAATTCTCCTGGCTGAGAATGCGAAAAACAACAATGCTAGCCGTAGTAGCGGCAAGCATAAACATAAGAACTGCTATAAGTGATATACCGCGCTTCATGGCGTACCTCCTGAGGATGGTTGAGCGATTATACCATTATTTGGAGTTGTTATTACCATTCCTTTTATATTTCCTTCGTCGTCTTTCGAGTATGTGTTCGTTTTTTCCCCGTTGAACTCAATTTCCATGGCAAGCTCAAAAGCCTTGACCTTTTCCTTTGGTCCGTAATCCGCTACGTTTTTGGGAAAATGAAAAGACTCGTCTGCTTTGCGATACACTATGAAATTTCTGAAACGCAGCTTGCCCCTGCTCGCCTTTGGGGAATAGAAGGCAAATGTGAGGGCAATGCAAGCATCGTCTATATCTTTGCTGATTGCAAATTCGGCATGCCTTTTGACGGACGCTGCGAATCCGGATTGCGGAGGGTAGAACAAAACTTCGGGAGGAGCACCGGGCGGGAGAAGACCGTTTCTATCTCTTATGCCTACGGCAATGTGATCTTTTCCAGGCAAAAGTTGCGTGCTGTTAGTATCGCTCAAATCTTCAAGCCTGAACGGCATCATAAATTCAACGACATAAGTATCGTCTTTGTTGAAATCCATACCGATGCAATGCTTCCACGGAATCCCCTGTTCCGGCACCATGTAGATTTGGTTGTAATTCTGCCCGTTTATGTCATTTCTCGCAGAAAATCCCGAAACCACTATTTCATCCCCTGTTTTTGTAGCATAAGTGCTTGCTTTAACATAGTTGTCTCCTTCGTTTCTGCCGGCAAATGTGTAATTTGAAGCAGTCGCCACGCTGGGAAAAAGCGTGTCTTTGATTAAAATGCCACTTTTAGCGCCAGGCTTGGAAGGCGTAAAAACGAATTTCTTCACATTGGTCGCTATCAAATTTTTCATGCTGCTCTCTGGGCAAACGCCGTCTGCTGTGCCGTGTATAGTTACGCAACTGCGGTAAAGGCTATCGCCTTTCACCCAGTATGCAACTTCTCTTACGCCCAAGAAAACGCCCGCATTGTTGAATTCTGCTTTTCTGAATGTCAAACTGTCGAAGTTTTCGCTTGGAACATCTCTGAAAAGAGCGTAAGACGAATAATCGCCAGAGGTTGCATTCCAATATACTTTGTCGCTTACGTTAACCATGTATGAGCCTGCGGAATTTTGGCCCCAGGCTTTTACCCCCATCTGGGAAATATCATCCTTTAGCAATTTGGATACGCTCCCTATGACTTCGGCGCTTTTGAGCATATTCTGACTACGAACCCGCATAACAGTGGAATCACTAAATACACGGCCCGCTACAACGACTATAAAGCCGAGAATTCCCATGTAAACGAGAAGCTCTATCAATGTGAAGCCGCGTTTCATCTTACCACCTTTGCCATTTTTATGGACTGCGTTGAATTTCCATGCTGCCAGGAAACGGTAGCTTCCAGGCTCTTGGCGTATGTGTTTTGCGCTTTCGAACCATTCGCTTTGGTAAAATTAGTGCTGTCTATAGAGGAACTGCTGTCTAAAAGCGCAACCTTCACATCAAAAGCGATGGGGATTTTCGTTGCCGGCTTTGTTTTGTCCAACTGGGGCTTCCCCTCAAAATAATATGTGTAGCTCGGATAGTTCAGCACGAGACCGCCGTTTGCCACGAGCGAGTTTATTCCCACCGCGCCGAGCGAGTCCAGGACGTGCTGGGCAACGAAGTTCGCAGCATCCCTGGCCCTAACCCTTAAAATAGCCTCGCGGTTGCCCTTTTGCAAAATAGCAAGGCCTACAATCAAAAAGCCCAGAACAACGGAGGCGATCATAACTTCTATTAAGCCAAAACCGAATTTTCTATTCATAATGCCTCCCACTTGGCATTGGCCGAGTTTCCGCGCTTTATGCAGGCGATCATGGAATTGTTGTCTTTCGCTTTGATGGCGGCTGCGCAATAGCCCCTCGCTCCGCAGGCCGCGAAATATGTTTCGCCGGATATGCCGGAGATGCCTATTCTGTACTCGGAAATTGCCTTGTCCGTTGAAGTCGGGTTAAACGAATCTTTGCAATCGGGCTTTGCCGAAGCCTGGCTGAAGCTGCCTAAAGATTCGCTCTTCGCCAGATTGCCGTCTATCCAGTATTCCATGCTGTTGCCGTTGCGCCTTATTTCTATGTCTTTCCCAAGTCTCTTCCCTTCCGCTATTGCCCTCTCCGCGAAAGTCCTCATTGTCTGCGCTGCCTCCTTCGCGCGGTTGGTGAGTACGAGCTCCATAAGACTGGCGTATGCGAGCGACGAAAGTATGCCGATCATGATTACCACAACCATCACTTCCACGAGAGTAAACGCATGCCGAGGTATAACTGCTTGTGCGGCGGTTTGTCCAACCGACAACCCCCCCTTTTTTATGATGCGGAAATAATAATTCCAAAAAAATTTCATAATTTTGCCTCATGCGAATACGAACCAACAGATTTCCAAACTGCCGGCTTAATATTCAGATATATCTACGTATAAATATATATAATTTTAGGAGTAAAAGTGATTAAAGGAGGGGAGTTTTTGGAAAAAAAGCTGATTTTAGGTGATTTTCTCGTCAAAATTTCGCATTTGAGGGGAAGACGAAAGCTTTGGAGGGAGATTTTCAGCGATTATCTGGCTGATTTTACCACAACAGCCAAAGCCAAGGATTCTTGGAAAGCCCAGGTGGAAAAACAGATTGCCACCATAAAAAAGTGGTTTAATGAACAAAAAATCGTTTATTACAACGATTTATCGAGGGAAAAAGCACGAGGCTACGCAGAATGGAGAGGGCATAAATCCGCTTCTACCGTGAACAAGGAGCTGCTCAGGCTCAGAGCGGTTATGAAATTTTCGGAAAGATTTCTGGGATTGCCGCCGAATTTTGCGTTTGAAGGGATTACGGTGCGGGAAACAAGCGAAAATACCAGGCTCGTGGCTCCATTCTCTATTGCCCAGTGTAGAAAAATTCTGGGCTGGGCTAAAAAAAAGCCTTACTTCCACGATATGCTTCTTCTAATGCTGCTAACCGGCATGGAAAACAAAGCCATCACAAATATGAACAGAGAATGGTGGAATTTGAAAGAAAAACTGCTATTTGTGTTTCCCCAGAAAGTATCTGGGGTAATAGATGCAAAAAATCAGCACAGAGCCAGAAAAATTCCCATAACCAAGACCATGATCGAAATCTACAGGCGAGGGTACATTTTTGAAGGACCTGGCAGGAATTTCAATATGAAAAGCCAAAAACTCTTCAGAAAGTGCATAGATATGACCGGGATAAAAGACATTCACTGCCATAAATTCAGGCATACTTTTGCCAGCCAAGCCTTAAGTGCAGGGTACGACGTTGTGCGAGTCTCCAAGATGCTCGGACATAAAAACATAAACGTGACTCTGAAGCACTATGCAGACTTTATTTTCGGCGAAAGCGATGCTGGCTTTGAAGGCATGGTTAAAACTCACAAAGAATGGATAAAATATTTGAACGAAGAATATTTTATTTAGCGGGTAACCTTGCCCTGGAGGCTTTGTAAATTCTTTCGCATGGATATTTCACCCGTACAACTCGCTTGGCTGAACAATAACAATATCATAGACAAAGATGCTACAGCTTTGCCTGCCAAGACCCCTCATGCAAAGAAAATTAGAAAAAAAAAGAAAAATCTTGCGCAAAAAGAAGTTCCTGCAGATTCGGAAATAGACCTGCACGAGCTTGGGGTGGAAGAAGCTGTTTGCAAAGTCCAGCTTGAATTGGAGCTTGCAAAAAAAAACAAATGGAAGCGCATACGAATTGTCCACGGAATAGGGGAACAATCGGGCGGAGTTATTCGCAAAGTTCTGGAAAAACGCTTTCGCTCCGAATGGAGAATCTTTATCAGCGAATACCGCTATGAAAAAAACAACAGAGGCTCAAGCTTGGCTATTTTGGCCTAAGGTATAATTGCCGCACAAGCAGTTAAACAAAATAAAGCCTTTACTTTAATAGAAGTAATGGTAATAATCATTATAATAGGCATACTTTCCGGGCTTGCTTATGCAAGTCTTATGGAGCTTATTTCCATTAACAGGGCCAAGGAAACCGCTCAAACAATGCGCTCTTTCGCAGAACGAGCCATAGCCGAGGGCAAAAGGCTGGGAAAGGATGTGGAAATAACGGTAAACGGCAACAGCATAAAATACGCCATAAAAGAGGGAAACGCGGAAATTGAGCAGAAAACCGAGCTTTTGAGCGACGGTTTCAGCAAGTCTTCGGCATCTCCCAATTGCATGGGGGAATTGGGGGATTTTCAAAACAGCGCAGTATCAGAGTTCAGAATTGGCACATCCGGAATAGCCGGGAATGGGTATTTTGCAGCCTGCGGAGCCAACGGTTATTGCGGGGCCGCCGTTAAAACAAAAAACAACAATGCCTTTGTCGCTTGCATAAAACGAGCCAAATCTCTTGGCTGGGAGAGGCTATGAGCAAGAAAAGCGGCTTTGGTTTAATGGAGGTGATGGTAGCTGCCGTGGTTTTGGCCTTTTTGATAATTGGCCTAAATCTTTTGCAAATGGGCAACCGCGAGGCTATTTTAAGGGTTAGGGCCAGAGATGCGGCAAACTTGGTTGCGCAGCACGTTTTGGACTCGCTTGGAGCCATAGGCATAAACTCGCTTGCAGCGGATGGCGATAACATGGTTTTCAGGAAGCCTGGGTACAAGGCTCCGGAATCTAAGCTCGATATAGCTTTCGATGTAAAAGTCGCGCTTTTGGACAGCACCTATTCAGCAGACAGTACAGGCTTTACGGTAGCCAGCTCTGCGAAGGCGCAAAACATATATGCGAAAAACCTTGAAGCTACGGTTTCCTGGATGCATAAAAATTCAACGCAATCTATAAAGATGGCCAAGGTGGTAAGATGAAACGCGGCTTCACTTTAATAGAGCTCGTTGTTTACATGGCGATTCTCGGCTTTATAATCGTTGTTGCAGGGCGCGTGTTCGGCGATTCCGCAATTATGCGAGTACGCAGCCAGAATATGCTCAAAAGCGCCGAGGTTATAGGAAGCGTGTCCAAATTGCTCAAAGAAGATATTTCGCAAATGGGAGTCAAAGCCTGGGGGCTAAGCTCTGCAAGCTCGCTCAACGTAAGAGACAAAGTATATTGGGATGCAAACGCCAGCGATTATTCATCTTATGTTCTTTACAAAGCTCCTCAAAGCGAAAATTTCGACAGCTTGGTATTTAAAAAAGCGGAATTCAACGAAGCGGGCAATTTCCTCGGCGTAAGAAAAGTTGCCTACTGGGTGGAAAACAGCAATCTATACCGCAGTTGTAGCACAATAGACGGCAATGCAGACAGCATTTGCCCTGAAAATGGTTCTCAAATTTTGATAGCGACCAATGTGAGGAAATTCGTTTTGACCCCATCAAGGCCGGGAACGCTGAATAGCGAAGATACTCTTTTTGCTCCATTCATGTTTCCAAACTATTGCTTTGCCAAAAGAACGTCGGGTACCGATGTTAGCGAAAACATAAATGTAGCTGGCAACGGCAGCACGGAAATAGCAGTCACGGGATTTTCTGCGCAAAATAATAAAAACCAAAAGTATTTCAACCAGATATATCTTGTGCAAGATGCAGTAACCGCTTGGGAAAATTGCATAGGAATGGATTTTGACAAAGACGATACTTATGCAGTTGAATTTAAAATGCCGCCTTTGACAGCCCTGGACAACGACAGGGATTCTGCCAGCACGCAGCTTTTGCCCGGAAAGGACCATATTGCGGTTGGCATAAGGAACAAAAGCGGCAATCTTCCGCCTGGTGCACCTTCCGATGTTTTGTTCTATCCTCCGCAGTCCAGCGATGCAGCGGAAGTAAAAAGATACGCCGAATTTGCAATCAGCAGAGACATAAAAAATGCTTGCCTCGCCATAACCTTTGCTTTTTATTCTCCTAAAGCGAGCAGAGGCAAGCTGCGTTTCAAAGAGTTCTCCGTGTATCGCAAAGCAGACGAAGCCTTTCATTTTCCTAAAAACGTAGCGGATTACGGGCCAAAGGAAAAAGTCAAGGCTTTCGAGCTTGCCATGGAAGTTGAGTTCAACGGGGAGGCTTCGAGCGCCAATTCGGTAATAACAACCCCCAACAATGGCATAAGAGCGGTTGCTTCATCGCAGTCGCAAGGAGGAGTGCAATGAAGCGAGGCATATCTTTAATTGCAGTGCTGATGTTCATGCTAGCAGCCACAACTGCGAGCGTTGTTGTTTTCCGCATAATTGGCGCGGAAAATTTTTCCAGCGGCGCCCGTCTCAAAGCTAGCGAAGCCTATCAGGCGAGCGAGAGCGGATTGGACGCTGTGCAGAGCTGGCTTGGCAACCGCGCTCCGGACGTGGGCGCGCTTATTGGGAAATATGTTTCCGAGGGAAGAAAGCCCATACATATGACAGGCGATGTGAATGTGCTCGGAAATGTCGGGAACAACGGCAATAAGAACTTCGATGTTTACTTGATGGGCGTTGACGAGGGTGTTAATCCCAAAAAACTCAAGTTTCTGAGCATTGGCAGGGGAAGGGACAAGTCTCAGGTTAGCCAGACTGCTTTCTTTACGGTTGACGGTCTTTACAAGATGTATATGAATGTTGAGGGCAACAAATGCATAGCGGAAACTGATTTTAGCGATGCCGTTTTTGGAATTGTAGGGACCAACACGCAGTCGAACTGGAGTTCAGGTACCATAAAAAGCGAGAATTACACAGCGAGCCAAATACGCACGGTTGACGATTTTATAGCTGCTGGCAATGTGACTTTGGTTTCCGGAACATGGATAGGCGTTGATTCCGCTGCTTTTGCAAGCAATCAGAATAAATGCCCCGCTGATATGTCAAAGGCGGGAGATTCTTATATTGCAGGCGATTTGATGGGAGACCAGCTTACATTCTGCGGCAATGTGTATATAGGAGGCAAGGTTAGGGTTAATGGTACAATGACCGTTCACGGAGATTTATACGTAGCAAAAAATATAGAGCTAAACCACAATCTTACTGTCAATGGAAATTTAACCATAGGCGGAAATTTTTCTTTGTTGCAAAATGCATCTTATAATTTAACTGTGGGGAAAGATTTGCTTATGCTGCCAAGAACGAGCGGGACCCCGACATTTGCATCCGGAAATGCCTCTGTTGAAGTAAAAGGGCGCGTTTGGCTGCCCCAAAATGCGGTTTTAACTGGCAGCAATCTTAAATTTGCGACAAATACAAGCTCTGCGTCTCCCAATCATCTTTTTTTGGAGGGAGTATCGCCTGCCGATCTAAAATGCTGGTATGCAAATGCTGCCTACTTTACATCCCCAAAAGGCTGCACGGTATCTCCACCGGGTACTTCCTATGCAGGCAAAGTTGCGGAAGCGACCAAGCTGGATGATTTGAGAAAAAGATTGGATGAAGACAATAAAGTTATAGAACCTCTTATGCTGCCCCCGACCACGAAAAATGAATGGCTTGGACAAGCCAATACCTTGCTGGAGGCCGCAAACAACACTACCGTAAATTCCAGCGGCGTTCCCCAGGGCAACACGATACCAGCAGATTGCGTTCGTTTGCTTAAAACCAAAGAAGGCGCAACAGGGCCTAATATTTCAGACAATAAATACCTAAATGCATATTGCAAATCCACGAATCTGGGATCTTGCAGCGCGGAGCAATTCGTAAATTATCTGGGCACTTGTTACAGCCAATTGGCAGCCCAGGAATGCGCAAACGCAAACCCTGCATACTTGTACAAAGGTGGCGATGGTCAGTGCTATTTGCCAGTAAAGCTGGCGCTTAACCAGTCTGCGGTGGATGGCAGCAGAAAAATCAACGGAAATTTTATCTTTATATTTGATCCTAAACCGAGCGTGCTGCGATTGCCTTCCACAACGGATGCGTCAAAAGTTTTAGTCTATTTGCCTCAGGGAGCAGTCAAGTTTGAGGCCAACGGCGTAGAGGGCAACTACTTTATTTTCTCGGAAGGCGATATAGACGAGTCTGCGGGCAATGGCCGCATAAAAGGCACAATTTATATGGCAAACAACAGCAAAATCGGAAATATAAAAGATACGAGAATCACATTCAACCAAGATTTGTTCCAATCTTTGCTGAGCGCAGGAATTGTAAGCAGCACCAATACGAATTCCAATCCGGAAGATCCTTCCTGCCAACCGCAAGTCATTGAAGACCCCTACTACATTCCTGTTTCCAGCCGCCTTTCCGTAAAGCTGGAAAGCAAAGGAATAACCAGAGAAAAGGAGCCTTCCGGAGCAAACAGCTTTTCATCTTTGAGCAAAAGCATACTTGTTATGCCGCGCGTGGTTCGCCTGGCTAGAAACGATATAAAACAAGCGGGAGATTTCCGCAAATTCTATGCATATATGTATTTGAATGGCGCTAAGGAAAGCGATACATCCAAAACCGAGCCTAGCTGCGAATTTATTGGTAATTCTACGCAAGGAGGGGCATTGCAAAAAAGCGGAACCGTAAATGAAAACGGTTTTTATAGATGCGTATTTGCAAATCCGCCTATCCCTCATTCGAATTTCTATGTAAATGTGGCTGGCCAAGGCGGGATGCCAGAAATACAAATAACTCCGATAACCAAAGATATTCCAAAATTCAAAATAGGCGCTTCCGGCGAAGAAGGCTGCGAAAGAATAAGCTTAACTGCAGACGAAGCGAATTCTACGGAAGCCTGGAGAGTTAATGTATCCGTGAAAAGCGGCGGGTATTTATGGAATGCTGCTCGCATTAGCACCAGCAGTTGCAACGATGGCAATATAACTTCCGGCTGGACTTGCTACATTCCGAAAGGGCAGAAATCAGCGGAGGTTTTGAAAGTTTGCCCAACAGTTACCGAACAATCGGGCGGAAAAAACAGAGATGCGCAAATAGTTTTGGAAATAAAGCAGAGCGATCAGAATGGCTATGCGATTGACTATAGCAGAAGCACAAGTTCCATAAACATACATACAGAAGAAGCCATGGTATATCTGGATCCTCCTATTGCAACATATGTTGACTGCCCGTTTAGACCAGAAATATGGGCTAATGTCAGCTGCATGAATTACAAACTGGATTTTGACAATATGCGCTGGAGCTGCGAAGTGGGAGCGGCAGCCACTTTGAATATAACGCCGGGCGATGCTTGCAAAGAAAAAGTTGAAGGCGTAAAAGCGCTGACTGTGAGCAGCACTGAATCATTAAATCATTTCACAGCGGGTCTTGAATGGAAGTCTTACACGGTAAACGTTGCAAGCGGTTCATTGTCATTTTCGGCTTCAAACGTACATATTCCGCAAAACGAACGCTCCAGCAACGGATATGCGTCTTCGTTCAAAGTTTACCACGGGGCAAATTATTCAATTGCATCTGCAGCGCCAGCGGTATTTACATGTTCGCCAAATGTTTGCACTCAAACCAGCGAAACAAGCGTAAGCATGCTCCCAACGGCAAGCAACAACGGCATTATAACCATAACTTTGAAAACTCCCTCTGAAGCGGAGGAAAATTGCGAGTATAATCCAGCCTGGTGCAATAATATTCCGTTTAGCGACGTGATAAAGAATAAAAGCTACCATTATGGCGATATATATATTATAGGTTCGTCGCCATACGAACTTTCTCCGCCAAGAACTGCGCAAACATATCCAGGAACTATCTACGATAGGTTTTGCATATTCGCAACATCCATAGAAAATATGGGAAACAGCGGAAATACTTTAGCCGATAACGATGGCATAAATGTTTATACCAACGGAGAACTGTTGCCAAAAGTTGACGGAAAGACTCAGCGAGGCAGATGCGGTGGAGATCCGAGCAGCACTCAGCATTACAATCAGTATCAAAAGGGAATTCTGCTGCCATGCGCAGATGCTATTGCAGCGGCGAATATGGAAAGAGCTGACGGCGGTTATTATATTTCCGTGCCTATAAGGATGTTGCAGAGATTTGATATAATAGGCGGCACTCCGGACTGCTCCAGCATAAAACTTAAATGCTCAGGCATGCCTTCGAGCGCAACGCCAGGCGCAAATATTTCCAAGCCTGCCGTAAGATGCGGCGGTACAACCGTGGCTTCCGGGCTCACCTGGACAGGCGCTCCTGCTTGGTCCAATCTTGCAATCGGCACATACAAGGTATCTGTATCGGCAACTTGCGATAACGAAGAAAAAACCGCAAACTGTGGAACAATAACCGTTGCAGCGCCAACCCTTGTTTGCACTGCTCCGGCAGGAACAACCGGAACGGTAGGCACGTCTATTGGGAGAGGAACTTTTACCATAACCTGCAATAACAGCACTATTGCGTGGGATAGCAATGACCTTGTCTGGGGGAATCGCACTCCAACAGCTCCAGGGCCATTTTCCGTTGAGGTTACGATGAGCGCATCATCTTCCCCTTGCAATGGAATTAAAGCTACTTGCACTCCTCCCATAACTATTTCCGGGACATCTAGCAGCAGTTCATCATCGTCAAGCAGCAGTTCATCGTCATCGAGCAGTAGCAGCAGTTCCAATTCGCTCACTTGCACCATGACCGCAACAACAGGAATTGTAGGCAGTGCAATTACTCCTACGCCCACTGTAATATGCAATGGCACGACTGTTACTAATGTTACATGGACACCGGCAAATCTTATTCCAACTGCTGCAGGGATTGTTTCCGTTAGCGCTACTAGGCCTAGCAATGCCACAACTTGCGCAAACATTACAGTTCAATGCGGCAATGTAACGGTTACGGCTCCAAGCAGCAGTTCCTCGTCATCGAGCAGCAGTTCCAGCGCCGGCAATTGTGGAACTAAAACTCTGTTTTGCACAAACACATCTTTGAATCTCACAGGTTTAAATAGTTCATGCATTATTAGTTTTGATGGAGGATACACTAGTTGCCAATGTTCTACCAATAATAACAATGTAACTATCAGTGCAGGGCAATTGCAATCTGGAATAACAGTGATTTATCAATGTTGGAGTCCGCAAGGAGGCGTTTCTTCAAGCAGTTCTGCTGCTGCACCTGCTATAACTTGCACTCTGCCAAAAACAACGGCTGCACTTGGCGAAAATATAGGGCCGCCTGTAATTAGCTGCTCTAGCGGCACTCTAAACGTAAGCTCCGCAACTTATGGAAACGGAGCCCCGAATTCTACAAATGCTCAAACGAATTGGCGCAGCGGAAGCAATGCCCACTATATTGGTTCCACTGTTGCGGGGAGCAAGAACATCACTGTATCAGGAGTTAAGTGCGGCTCCGTTGATATTGCTGCAAAAGACTGCGGAAATATTAATGTGGTTGTACCTACTTGCACAGGCGTACCGTCAACAGCAACTGTTGACGAACAAATCAATCCGAATGTAGTTTGCAGGACAGGAGGTCCAACTGCTGCAAATTCAACTTTTGATGCTATTAACGGTACTGGCGGTACTTGGCAATCCTCAGGCAACGGCGGAAAATTCACCAGTGCAGGTACTAACCGTACTGTAATTTTAACAGGTGTAACTTGCGATAATGCAGTTAGCGGGTTATCCATAAACTGCACCAATACGGTTAGCACTATCAGCAGCGGCAGTAGCTGTCAACCATCATTAACCTTTAACAATTCTACTACTACTCCGCAAGCTGCATGGTCTAATGTTTGTACAGGTCAATCAGTATCATTCATAAACAATAGAACAAGCGGTACTTGCCAATTGCAATGCTATAGAACTACTAATATTGGCAGCAATATTCAATGCTCAGATAACACATGGTTCAATTTTAACGCTAATAACAATAACTCCGCGTCTAATGCCGCCAGTATTAATTTGGCAAACGGAAAAACCATTGCCTGTACTTTTCCTGCTACTCTGGGAGATGTATATTGCAGGCTTAACAACTGCTGGTAGCAACTAAAATGCAAGGAGGGGCAAGGGTACAGAAATGTACCCTTGTTGCTTTCTGCAATTAACTTTGCGTTTACTATGTTACCGTTATGTTTGCCATAACTGGTATGATTGGTTCAGGTAAGTCTTTTGTCTCTTCTGTTATAAGAGAGGCTGGTTTTGATGTTTTGGATGCAGATGCGCTGGTCCATGAGCTTTACAAAGAAAACGCTCAGTTGCGAAAAAAAATTGCAGAGGAGTTTGGCAGCGAGGCTCTAAATGAGAATGGCATAAACAGAGCTTATATATCCAGTCTGGTTTTTAGCAATCCGCAAAAGCTCGGCATTTTGGAAAGCTTTGTTTATCCTGTTTTGGCAGAAGAGATAAAAAGAAGAAAACCGGACTTTGTTGAAGCTGCCGTTTTATATAAAACTCCCGAATGGGAAAAGAAAATGAAGCAGATTTGGCTGGTTGATACGGACGAACATTTGCGCATGGAACGAATTGCATCGCGCAATCTTACCTGCTTGCCTGTGCAGCGCATTGGCTATCACACAAAAATAATTGAGAACAACGGCACAAAAAAACAATGCAAAAAGAAAGTTCTTGAATTGCTAAACATTCCAAGCATAGTAAAAAAAAATATATCATTGAAAAAATACACAACATTCAAAATCGGAGGCAATGCAAAATTTTTCGCAGAGCCAAAGAAAGTCGGAGAAATATGCACTTTGCTAGCCTGGTGCAAAGAATTTGAAATTCCATATATCGTTTTGGGCAAAGGCAGCAATGTGCTGTTTGAAGATTACAACGGTTTGGTGATAAAATGGGGTACCCGCTTGCATGATTTAATCCAAGATGCTGCAAACAGAGGCTTGGGCGGTTTGGAAAAACTGGATGGAATTCCAGGCTCTATAGGCGGTGCCATATTTATGAACGCAGGTGCGCACGGGCAGCAAATCTCGGATTGCATAAAAAGCGTAACTTCCATAACGGAAGACGGCGAAATAAAAATAAGAACAAAAGCGCAGTGCGAATTTTCTTATAGGAGCAGCGTATTCAAAAATCTGCACGAAATAATATTTTCCGCAGAATTTGATTTCATTCATATGCCCAAAGAGACTATAGACAAAAACAGAAAAGAAGTTCAAGTATCGAGGCGTATTAAACAACCTTTGCAATATCCAAACGCCGGTTCTATATTCAAAAACCCGGAATCCAAAAGCGCCGGCGCTCTTATAGAAGCGTGCGGCTTAAAGGGCTATCAAATAGGCGATGCTCAGGTATCTGAGCTTCACGCTAATTTTATTGTGAATAAGGGCAACGCTACGGCTAAAGATGTAAAAGCATTGATGGAGAAAATTGCTCAAGAGGTTAAAAGGGTCCATGGCATTGAATTGGAGAAGGAAATATGGATACCTTAAGGGAAATGCGGAGGGAAATGGCGAATGCAATGACGCATGGAATGGGAATACTGTTTGGCGTTGCCAGCATTCCGCTTTTGTCTGCGATTGGAGCAAAAACGGGGAATGTTCCTGGCGTTGTTGGCGCAACCATTTACGCATTCGCTTTTTTGATGCTTTTCACGGCCAGCACGCTTTATCACAGCACAAGAGATCAGGATGCAAAAATGATACTGCGCAAGCTGGACCATATTTCAATTTATTTTTTAATAGCCGGGACTTACACGCCGTTTTTGCTCATGTATATGCTTGACGCTTTTGGCATAACTCTGCTTTCAATACAATGGTCGTTGGCGCTGTTGGGAATTTTTTTCAAGATATTTTTCACAGGTCGTTTGAAAATTGCCAGCACAATAATATATATTCTAATGGGCTGGCTTTTGCTTGTTGGCGGAAAGCGTTTTTTTGAGGAATTGCCAACACCAGTGCTTGTTCTGATTATGGTAGGCGGCGGGCTTTACACCCTTGGATGCATCTTTTATTTAAACAAAAAAATATATCATCATCACGCTATATGGCATTTGTTTGTGTTAAGCGCAGCTATTTGCCATTATGTTGCAGTGCTTATTGCGGTGATAGTAAACAGCGGGAGTTCTATATGAGTCATCAACAGGAAGAATTTACAAGGCTTCAACGAGCTGTGGGCGGAATAAGGGATGTGGAAGAGCTTTTGAGAAAAAAGCCAGGCATTGTGCATCGCGTGCTGTTCAAGCTTAAGAGCGGGAATGCGAAGCTTTACGAGCTTCAGAAACTGGCAGGTCAAGCAAATGTTCATGTTCAGCAGGTTGAGGAGAAATTTTTGGACAAGCTGACTGTGAGGCACAACGGAGTTGTTGCGCTTTGCCATGAGAAAGCTGTTATGCCCTGGAACGATACCAGAAAAATTTTGCTTGAAGCCAAGCAGAACGATGTTCCCTGCCGAGTTGTGGTTGCCGCGAATTTGGAAGATCCGCATAATTTGGGAGCTTGCATTCGCTCATCGCTTGCGCTTGGGGTTAGGCTTATGCTTCTTCCGGGCAAGGGTTCGTGCGGTCTTACGCCCACTGTGGAACGCAGTTCTGCAGGCGCGTTGGAGAAGATGGACATTTGCCGCCCGGGCAATTTGGAGTTTGCCATGGGGGAGCTTAGAGAAGCAGGTTATCAGATAGTAGGCTTGGATGGAAACTCCCAGACTTCCATAACAGATTTCAAGTTTTCAAAGCATTTGGTTATGGCTATAGGAGGCGAGGACAGGGGTTTGCCTCCATATATTAGAAAATTTTGCGATGCCGCAGTAAAGATTCCCATGGCGCCGGAGGCACATTCATTCAACGCCAGCGTGGCGCTTGCTTTAGGCTTATATAGTTCAATGGTATAATTGCAAGATTGGCAGTTATACCTTGAGGGTACGTTAGCTTTGGAAAAAAAATATTCTATATTTACAAGTAACGTTCTCTTGCAGAGTTATATGGGAGGCATTATGAATAGGAAATCCGGTTTTGGCTTGATAGAAGTTATGATTGCCGCTGTGGTTTTGGCCTTTCTTATTGTCGGTTTGAATATATTGCAAAAGGGGAATCGCGAGGCTATTTTAAGGGTTCGTGCCAGAGATGCGGCAAACTTTGTTGCGCAGCATGTTTTGGACAGCATCTCTTCCATGGGAATGAAAGCCATGGAAAAGAATATCAAGGCAAATTGCCCCAATCCGCCCTCAAAGCCCCTTGAACGCATTTACTGCGATCCCAGTTATGTGTATTACTTTGAGGGCAAGCCTCAGCTTGATAAAAAAACCAGCGGAATAAAAATGAGAGTGGAATATACGGTGGAAGTATTCGCTTTGGGAGGCGATACCGAAAGAAAATCGAACGAATATACTTTTTTTAGAGGCGATAACAACAATGTTTATTCCCAAGGTCTTGAAGCGCTTGTGTCTTGGAAGCACAACGCATCTAAGCAGTCCATAAGCATGGCCAAGGTGGTAAAATGAAACATGGTTTTACGCTTATTGAGCTCGTGGTTTACATGGCAATTCTGGGTTTTATAGTAGTTGTTGCAGGCCGTGTGTTCAGCGATTCCACGGCCATGCGAGTTCGCAGCCAGAATATGGTCAAAGTAGCCGAGGAAGTCGGCAAAACGGCAAACTTTATTGCGCAAGACATTTCGCAGATGGGCGCTAAGGCCTGGATGAAAGATTCTTCCAGCGTTATCTATGACGACAAGCTTTACATGGGTCCGGACGACAAATCTTCTTTCAAGCTCTCTCGAGGAGAAAAATTCGATACCCTCGCTTTTCGCAGGCCGGCAATGGATGGCGATGGAAGTTTTTTATGCGCTATGGAAATAACGTGGTTTGTAAACGATAAACACGAGCTTTACCGCACTTGCGAAAGTACGCCTCCATCTGGCTGCCTGGCGGAATGCCCTTACAAAGACACCGTTCTCGTTGCAAAAAACATAAGGAAATTCTCATTTTATGCCTCTGCGCCAGGTTCTTCTCCAGGCGCAGGCACATCTGCAGGCGCTTTATCTCCAGACACCGTATTTCCAACGCCGTTCACATCGAGTTTTAATTTGATTTCCGCTGCAGACGGAGGCAACGTAATCGCTATTTCTCCGGCCAGCCAGAGTTTTGCAAGGGTGAGTTTTTCAAGGTTCCCGGCAAGGAACATTATGGATACGCAGAACCAGGGAAACGACAAATATCATGAGGTTTATCTTACCGAAGCTGGCAGCAATATGTCTAACTGCCTTGAGATTCCCATAAAAAAAAGCGAGTCTTGGGTTGTTGAGTTTAACATGCCATTCCCGGCCGGAGGCAGCGGCGACGATGCTCGGTTGGATTCCAGCAGCACGCAGATTTTGCCGCATAAAGACCATATTGCCGTTGGGCTTAGAAAAGTACAGGGCAATCTCGGCACTGCAATTAACAATGTATCTCCCTATGTTTCTCCGGATGTCGTTTTTTATGCTTCTGTGGATGCCTCTGCAGAAGCCCACTCGCGCTATGCGGAATTTTTTGCAAAAGAAGACGCGAAACCTGGCGATAAAATTTGCGTTGCCCTTATATTCTCATTCTACAACCCCATGGCCGGAGACGGCATGCTCACTTTCAGCAATTTTTTAGTTTACAAAAAGCCAACCGCTTCGTATCACTTTGTGAAAGAGAGCAACGGCTACGAAAGCGGTTTTGCGGAAATATACGCTACGGAAAAAAGCTATGCAGACAAATTGAAGCATAAGAGAAATGTCAAAGCTTTTGAACTTCTTCTGGAAATAGATCATAATGGCGAAGTTGCCGGTACCTATTCCAAAGGGGAAACAGGAATGGCAGTGCTTGTCCCAAACAACGGAGTTGTACAATGAAACGAGGTATATCCCTTATTGCAGTTTTGATGTTTATGTTGGCGGCAACAACGGCAAGCATTGTTGTTTTTCGTTGGATTAGTTCCGAAAATTTTGCGAGCGGCGCAAGGTTGAAACATACCGAGGCTTACAAAGCGGCAGAGAGCGGCGTGGAAGCGGTGCAGGCCTGGCTTTCCAACAAAGGCGCAGATGTTGGCGCTCTTGCGAAAAGCTCCGTTCCCGTAATACTAACGCACAAAGACAACAATATTTTGGGAACTATGAGCGCAGACGCTAACAAACAGCATTTTGATGTTTACTTGGTTGGCGTGGATAGGCTGGACTCGGCAAACAGGTTGAAGATGAAATTCCTCTCTGTAGGCAAGGGAAGAGACGGTTCCGAGGTAAAGCTTTCTGCGATTTTTGAAGTTATAGGCTTGTATCAGGCGTTAGTGCCAGGCAAAGTGGAAATGCTTCCGCCAAATACGAATCTAAATGACTACGATTATGCATACTATGGCGGGGACATTAAATTTAGCGGAGAGAAGAATTTCACGTCCATGGCCGTGAGCGGAGACTGGGTTGGAAATCCGCCCAGAGTTGACAGGGATTTTGTAGTGACGGGAAACCTTTTGGGAGATGGCAACGATGTAAAGGTTGGCAATGCTCAATTGGGGCAGGGACTGCTGTGCGTTGGCGGAACATTCGATCCGAAAAACAAAGGCAACGTGGTGCAAGATGCCTATTGGGGCAATGCTATAAACTTGGGCGGCTCTTTCAAAAATGTGTACAGCAATGGAAATATGGAGATAAATTATGACAACACAAGCATGGAAAACCTCACTTTGAACGGAAGGCTATATTTCAGGGATGGCAGTTCAAGGCTTGATGTCAAAGGCAATTTGGTAATAGAAGACAATACAGGCGCTTATGTTGACGGAAGCAATTTAAATAACGTAGATTTTACCGTTTACGATACGGTGTGGACTGAAAATACCGCTGGAGTCAGAGCTGCTTCATCTAAGGCTGGCAGAATAAAATTCGCTACTCGCGGAGGCGGCAAAACAAGCGCGATTTTAGCATTTGCAGGCGCAAGAAATGGCCCTCCAAACTATCAAACCGCTCCGCCTCCCGGAGTTTCAGCGGGCTATTTCACAAGCGATCGGACAAATATAGTTCCAAACAGCAGCAACAAGCCCGTAACTGTGAATGCAGTAAAAGACTCTTGCGACAAAAAATGGAAACCCGTTCCTGCCGGCTCTGGTTGCAACGGCAGCAATTTTAAGATTGACGACCCTTTGGCCGCATCGCTGGATAGCATAAAAAAGTTTACGTCTGTAACCCCAGCCAACGTGGTGACTTGCGCAATGGGTTCTGGTACTGACAGAAACGCAAACGGAAGAATTGACTGGGAAGAATACGGAGGGATAGTGCCCGTAATGAACGGAGGCACCTCGAATATACTCAATAATTGCTTTGCAAGCACCTCCAGTTCCAGACTGTACGGCGGAAAATATCTAGTTGTGAAATGGAGGAGCGATCCAAACGCTTACATGAATTCCAGAGATGCCGTGCCGTTAAACGGCAAATTCATATTCGTCTATGATTTCAACCCGGGAACTTTCTATGTGTATCCAACAATGGAACCTGCCACAAGCACGGATACTTCCAGGGTTATGCTGTTCCTGGAAAAAGGCACTACAGGCGAAATAAGGTCGGCAAAATGCAGCAACAATCATCCTTACAACTATTTCATTTATTCCGAAGCAGAAATAGCCGAGGTTAATGAATGGGATAAAAATTGCCCTCTCAAAGGAAGCTTATATTTTCCAAGCCACTCTTGCGCGGGGCTGTCAAGGGTTAACAATGATTTTAGAGCTGTCACAAACAAGGGTCTTTATGACGAACTTATGGGCATTGGCGTTTTATGCAAGCGAGGAACGGATGCCATGGGGAATTGCACCGAAAACGAACTTAAAGGCAACCCTGGCGGGGGATCTACGTCTGGGAACTTGATTTCGGCAACATACATGAAAGAAGACAGATACTGGCTGCCAGTATCTCCGCGTTTGAAAATAATCCTTAAGAGCAAAAACGTAAGCAGAGAAAAAATTCCTGAGAGCAAGCCGCTCCAAGCGGAAAAGTCCGCTTTGGTAATACCGCGCATAGTTCGCCTGACAACGGATGCTTTTAACCTGAGCAACGCATCTGTCAAAGACAAAAGCCTGCTGAGCAAATACTATTCGCTTTTATTCCTGAACGGCGCGACTGATGGGAAAGTGCCTTTCAATTGCTGCCGTCCGCCCTGGGATCAGTCAGAGTCATGGGATGCCAATCCTTGTACCAGCGATCAGCTGGACGGAGATTTGAACAACGGCAAACTTCCGGACAATACATTCTATCGCTGCACTTTTGAAAGCGGCGGCGATGTTAAATATTCCGATTTTTATGTAACGATCAGAGGCGAGTCTGGAGAGGCTAAGCTAAGGTTAAGCCCGCACCCAGACAAGAGCATAGATGGAATTGGGGAACCTGATGGCTGCGAAGATGTTAAAGTGGAAGCCAGCGGAAATCCAAATGGCTTTACGGCGGTTGTAAAAGTTCTTGCCATAGACGGCAATTGGACTTTAAGTTCTCAGCAAGCAACTAATAAATGCATTGTAACAAGCCCTAGCAACCCGCTTTCAGTTTCAAGCAATTGGAATATAGATTGCTCGGACAAAAATGCATTTACTGGAGGAGTAGCAGCAACGTTTAGAATATGTTCCAACAACGAAAATGATCAGTATATAAAGTTTGGCATAGAATCTGCCAATGGCATAGGCATTGATGCTTTCCGTAGCGAAAGCACCATAAAAAAGGGTATTGACAAACTGATAATAACCAAGGCTTCGTTTTCGACGGATGATTTTGTTCGCTGCCCCAATCAAGGCAATGACTGGCTTACCGTGAGATGCGGCAACGGAACAATTGCAAAAGGAAACGCATTGCTTGGCTGGGAATGCCCTTTTGTTAAAGGCCACAATTCGGTAACTCTTGTGCCCCAAAACCTGCATGAATCTTGTCAGGAATATTCAAAGCAAACTTTTCTAATGGCGCAATCTTATTTGAATACCCAGATTGATGGTGCCGGCGACAATCGCTATGTCAGTTTTCCGCTGGATTTGGAGTGGAAACACTATACCGTGACGGTTGATGGCGGCGTTTTGGCGTTTGAGACAGTCAATATGGCTATACCGCTAAGCATGCGTACAGGCCGAGGCGTAACTTTCAGAGCCTATCATGGCGAAACTTATTCTATTACTTGGGAAGGCGGCGGTAGAAAAAAGGCGACTTGCGATTTGAGCCTGATGTGCGCTCCTTCCAATCCGCTGTCTCTGAGTACAGTCCCGCTTCAAACAGGCACAATGTCCCCAAGGTATGACGGCACAATAAAACTGGAAAATATGCCGAATCCGCAAGTGGGTCTTTGCTATCCCGGGCTAGGTAAAAGCGTAACCAGAGGCACAAACCAAAATTTCTCATTTAGCGATATTATGCCTCTTCAAAGCGTAGATGCTTTCGATTGCGGCGTTCAAACTGTTATCTATAGCGTGAACGGACAGCAATATAGATACGATAACGGGCAACCGTATTCAGCCACTGCTCCTCCTCCAAGTTTCTCAATCAATGGCACTTATCCCGTTACGGCTAGACTGGCTTGCTCAGATGGAAGAACTACAGGCGAGATTGCCTGCGGAGATTTGATAATATCCGCAGATGCCGTAAACAAGTGTGATTTTCAGCCATCGTGGTGCAATGGCAAATATACCAGCCCGGATCAAGTACCGGTCAGGGCACCTGATGCTGGAGGAGAATGTTTCTTTGTGTCGTCAATTTCAAGATTCTGTTCCACCGGTCCTAACTCGAAGATCAACGGCAGGGATATTGGCCAGGGCAATATAAGTTGCGGTAGCAACAGCGGAACCGCTCCTACAACTACCGACAGGAGAGACGGCGGTTATTATGTTTGGGTTGACAACAGCATGGCTGCCTGCACAGGCGGTCAATGCTGGAGTGGTACGGCAGGTACTCCTCCAACCTCTTGCGAGAGCGATATTCTGGGTGTTTGCGATTTTGCTTCAGGTTGGTGCGGCAATATAATATTTGGAAACGTGTTGAAAAACACAAGCAATAAACCAAGCCCAACCAATAGATGCGTGTTTTATCCAAGCCTTGGAAATATTGAGGCAGACGCAGGCGAACTATGCATAAACAATGAATGCAAGACTAATTCTGGCTGGAATGAGCAATCATTGCCTCCCAAGAAGGATGGCGGATATTATGTGTATTGCAAGCAAGATCCTTGTTTAAATTCCATAAATCCAGATCCTCCGCAAGGCGGTTTCCCCAGTCCCTGCGTTCCAGCCGCAAGTGGCGTAGCTCATCCTACATGTTCAGGAGTAAGCGGATCAATTGGGGTTCTCGAAGATATAATTCCAAACATAAGTTGCGGAAATGGAGAAACGCCAACCAACAAAGTATTTAAAGTTTATAATACTCATACCGGAGCAGCAGTTACCGAAGGTTGGCAAGCCACAATCGATGGCAACGGAATTCGTTTCACAGAGACAAGCGGCAATCCTCGCAGGGTAGAATTAGCATCGGTGAAATGCGGCAACGAAACTCTTCAGCCAAACATTATATGCGGATCGAGTTCGGGTGGAGTAGGTAGTTTGCTTACTTGCATTCGAAGAGGTGGGCTAAGAGGAACTGTAGGCACGCCAATCCCAAAGTTTGATCAAGTTTCTAACTCAAATAATTTTATATTGCGATGCGTAACCCAGACTAGCAGCGGTACGCAATACACGAATATTGATATAGATAATGCTGCCGTATGGGGAAATATGACTCCAACATCTGAAGGATGTTTTCACATTAAAGCCGATGTAGTTTCTACAAGCAGTCATTGCGCAGGTTCAACGGCTACATGCATTGTACCAGTTGGAAGTTCATCGACATGTTCAAGCGGCGGGCCTATGACTTGCGCATTAACATCGAGCGCTCCGGCAGCAGTTTCGCCAGGCGGAACAATCAATACCAATGCGTATAGGGTAACTTGCGAATCTACTATACTTAGTACCGTTACATGGACACCAGCAGCATCTGGCGGCAATATTACCGTTCCAACAAGTGCTACGGGAAATTTTGTTGCCATTGTTTCCAGAACAGGTGATCCTGGATCGAGTAACCAGTGTGGCGGAATTTCAGTTGAGTGCCCCGCTGTACCTATCGTAAGCGGTTCAGGAAGTTGTACGCCAGGTACATCGCTTACAGCTACATCAGGAACTATAGCGCCTGGATGTTATACTTATACCTGTCCAAGCGGAAGCAAATTCCAAATTAAGGGCAATTTCGGTAGTACTGGCAGACCGCTAACAGTGACTGGAGGTTGCAATTACTCTAATACGCTTACAGGTAATCTTACCGCTAACTGGACGGAGCTTTGCACTACAAATGGCAGCACATTGCAATTTACTAATGGGGCGCAAGCAGGCATTAATATCACTAATTTCGAGTATGGATGCAAGGAAGATAGCCCTCCTATCATATATACAGCTAGCGGCTGTTCTTGGGCTGGCGCAGGGCAAACCTCGTTCTCTGGGCAAGCAGCTCCTGCAGCCCCGGTAATAACCTGTAATCCCAGTGCTGCTGTTGATATTTTTTGGAATATCCCGCCGCCAACAGGAGCATTAACGGCAGTAGCAACAACTACCATCACTCCAACCACAAGCATAGTAGAATGCAACGGAACCTTGGCTACCAATGGCAGTGGTATTGCTTGCGGAACTTTGACTGTTAAAGCCGCGCCCAGCATAAGCCAATGCTCTGGCACAACCCAAAATGTAACTTTGCCTTTAAAACCCACGCAACCAACAGTAACTTTGAATGATCAAAGCAATGTTTGCTCAAGCAGCGGCGTGCCTAACTCAAATTGGAATCCAATCTGGATAGTAGGCAAGGGTGGCGACATAACCAATGCTATATGGGACAATATCTTTACTGAAGCTGGTACATACACATTTAGCAGCGTTAGCGGTACGTGCGGCGATTACCCAAGCTCTTTGTCCGCAATAACATGCTCAGGCAGCGCAACTGTGAACCCTGCTCCAATTTCTTGCGCATATCAGCCAAGCTGGTGCGGAGGCATTGCATCTGCGAATGTCTTGACAAATACAACTATCTGGCCTGGTCAGAATCAATGCGCATTTTACTCAGACCTCCAAACGTTAGGCGGTTGGTTCGGCCTTCAAATAAATAATTCTGGCACCGCATGCATAAATGGCAGTTGCAAGACTGGAAGTGGCCAAGGCTGGAATAATGCCAATGACTTGCCGCAAAAGCAAGATGACGGATACTATGTATATTTTGGCAATACAGTAACCTTTGGGAGTCAAAATGTAGCGCGAGTCTCTGGATCGCCCAATTGCTCTGGCAGTGGTAGCAGTAGCAGTAGCAGTAGCGGTACTGATTATTGCTACGGAATAACGCCAACTGTACAAGCAAGTACAAATGTTAACACCACCAATGCAGTATGCGCAAAAATTTCTGGCAATGTTGCAACGTATCAACTGAGCAATAGCCTAGGACGCACTTGCAGAATCAATGGCGGTATTGATGTGTCTGGTGATGGCCAAAAAACAGGAGCGACAGCAACAGCTGATGGGCATGTGTACATTTATTGTTCTGCAGGAACCTATACTTATTTTAGCATGAATTGGTGGTAAAATCAAAAAATTCCCCAGCGAAAGCGAGGGGATTACAACGCTGCAATCTTGCGCCGCGAAAGCCCTGTGTAATTCATGATTTTGCCAACTGTTTCGCCAGCAGCTTTCATAGCTTTGGCTACCTGAGTTATGCATTTAGCCTCTGCTTTGGCTTCTGCTTTAGCTACTCTAGCTTCGGCCCTAGCTTCAGCTCTAGCTTCAGCATCGTCAATCTTCTTCAACACGCTAGTTTTATACATCTGTTCCAAAGTCATATCTACCTCCATGAACTCCTTATATCCGCCGTAAAGCTCGGCATGCATATTAGACATGCGCTCCTTGAGCATTGCAACATCAACATCCGTAATATAGCTATTTTCCAGGCTCCTGCGCAGAACTTCGGCTATCTCGTTCGCATAGCCAGCCAATCTCTTAGCCAATTCCCTGCGCTTTCCAGAATCCGTTTCGCACTTCCTAAGTTCCTCGCGAACCTTCAAAATATAAAACGGTAGTAGCAAAGCAAGATGCTCAAGTTCAGAAACGCTATGCTCAAGAACCTTGAACGCTGGAACCTGGTAAACAATGCTCCTGTTGCCGGGAAAACGCATTTCTATGGTCAAGAAGTCCTTGGTCTTGCTCGTTTCCCAGTAAATCACCGCTGGTTCGGGCATGTCTATTTGCAGGTGCGTTCCGTCTTCTGAAACAACCTTGTTTTCCAAGGCTACGGACACGCTGTAATTGAAAACCCTCAGACACATCTCCATGTCGTCCTTTATCTGGGCTTCTATTAGATAGGTATCCTTCCGGTCTCCGCAGGAGAGGATCACTACCATATCGGTGAACGTTTCCCCCAGAACCCCAGATTTTGGATCTTCCGTTATATACTCCCTCGGCTTCCTGACCTCTACAATGGTATCTGGCGGGTAGTTCTTCTTGTAAAGCCCGTTTATCAGATGCACCACGGCTGGCGTGCTGGCCCTGGTCAAAATGAACTTGAACGACCTATCGAACAATCTCCTCGTTTTCCTGGAAATTCCTTGCATTGCGAAACTCTGTTTTTCCTTCTTCATATTACTTAGACGCTTTTTAAAAGATTTTTCCGGAAAAAAACGACAAAAATGCTAAAATGTTAACAAATGTTTACACTTTTTTCTTTGCAATATGCTAAAAACGGCGAAGAATCAATTTTCTATCTTCTATGATTAAACACAAAAAGGAGAGTTTATGGCTATTACCAAAGTTTGGTTAGATGAATCGGAGAACGAATGTTCCATGTGTGGCGCTTGCGAAGCTGTTTGCGATGCGGTTTTTGAAGTGCCAGAAAAGCTGAAAGTCAAAGATGGGGCAGATTTTGCCGCAAATGAAGCGGAAATCAAAGAAGCCGCCGATAGCTGTCCGGTTGGGGTCATTGCCTATGCCGTTGACGGTTCAGACGCAAGGGCTAACTAAAATGAGCACGCTGGTAGGCATAGTCAGCGGATCAGCCTCAGACAAACCCGTGGTGGATAAAATAACCTCGGTTTTAGACGAACTCGGCGTAAAATGGGAATACTCGGTGCTCTCAGCGCACCGCACGCCAAACAAAGTGGCGAAATACTCAAAAGAAGCCGAAGGTAGAGGCTTGAAAGTCCTGATTGGCGTTGCGGGCCTTTCCGCAGCCTTGCCAGGTTGCCTCGCTGCACATTCCATATTGCCTGTAATCGGAGTACCCTGCGATGGCGGTGCCCTTGGCGGCGCAGACGCGCTCTACTCCGTAGCCCAAATGCCGCCCGGAATCCCCGTAGCAGCAGTCGGAATAGGCAATGGGAAAAATGCCGCATATCTTGCCGCATCCATTATCGCTTCCTTTCATCCCGAAGTAAAAGAAAAACTAAAGGAGTTCAGGAAGAGCCTGGGCGACGAGTAGCGCAATATGCAAAAGAATACTTACGAAAGCCCATTGCTTTCCAGATATTCGTCTAACGAAATGCTGTTCTTGTTCAGTCCGCAGTTCAAGTTCCAAACCTGGCGCAAACTGTGGATATGGCTCGCCGAAGGCGAAAAAGAACTGGGCCTTCCTATTACAGACGAGCAAATCGCAGAGCTTAAAGCTCACGAAAGCGACATAAACTGGGAAGAAGCCGCCGCAGAAGAAAAACGCCGCCGCCACGATGTTATGGCGCACGTTCACGCATACGGCTTGCAAGCGCCAAAAGCCAAAGGCATAATCCACCTCGGCGCAACCAGCGCTTATGTTGGAGACAACACCGATTTAATTCAAATGCAGCAAGGCCTGGTTTTGGTCCGCCGCCGCCTGTGCAAGGTCATAGACAAACTGTCCGGTTTTGCATTGCAATATAAGGATATGCCAATTCTGGGACGCACGCATTTCCAAGCGGCGCAGCTCACAACGGTAGGCAAACGCACAGCGCTCTGGATTCAAGACCTTCTGATTGACCTTGAGCAAATAAACCATTTAATAGAAGTCTTGCCGTTCAGAGGCGTAAAGGGCACCACAGGAACCCAGGCAAGCTTTATGGAACTCTTTAGCGGAGACCACGAAAAAATCAAAAAGCTAGATGCCTATGTAACCCAAAAAGCCGGATTCAAAAAAGTCCTAACCATCACGGGTCAAACATACACTCGCAAATGGGACTACATAGTAAACAATGTGCTCGCATCGCTTGCCACAACTCTCTGCAAATTTGCCACGGACTTGCGCATAATGCAAGGATTGAAAGAGCTTGAAGAGCCTTTTGAAAAAGACCAGATTGGCTCGTCTGCAATGGCGTATAAAAGAAATCCCATGCGCTCAGAGCGCATCTGCTCGCTCGCTCGCTTTGTAATCTCATTGCCTCAGAGCACGGCTTTCACTCAAAGCACGCAATGGTTTGAACGCACGCTAGACGACAGCGCAAACAAAAGACTCGCAATTCCCGAAGCATTCTTATCCGCAGACGCAATGCTGATTCTTGCGGAAAATGTTGCAACCGGAATGGTGGTTCATTCCAAAATAATAGAGCGGCACATAAACGAGGAATTGCCGTTTATGGCAACCGAGAATATTTTAATGGAAGCGGTGAAAAAGGGCGGAGACAGGCAAATTCTGCACGAAGAAATTCGCCAGCTTTCCCAGCAGGCCGCATATGCAGTCAAAGAAGAAGGCAAGGACAACGATTTGCTGGAGCGCATTTTGGCTTCCGAAAAATTCGGGCTGGAGCGCAAAGACTTTGAGCATATTTTGGATTTGAAAAAGTTCATAGGACGCGCCCCTGAGCAAACCGAAGAATTTGTGAACCTTGAAGCGAGACCGGCCATAGAAGAATTTAATGATTGGAAAAGTACAAACAGCGAAGAGGTAAAAGTATAATGTTTACGGGAATAGTTCAAACTTGCGGAAAAATTGCGGAACTGAACAAGCTCGGCGATGCTTTGCAAATGAAGCTTTTTGCGGAGAATTACTTTGCAAACAGCAAAAAAGGCGATAGCGTTGCCAACGACGGAGTTTGCCTGACCATAGAAAGCTGCACGGCAAACGAAGCGGTTTTCACCTTGATAAACCAGACGGTAATCAACACATCTTTTAGCCGAGCCGGCGTTGGCACTTTGGTGAATTTGGAGTTGCCTTGCCGCCCTGATTCGCTTATGGGCGGTCATTTTGTAATGGGTCACATAGACAGTACGTCAACCGTTACAAAGGTTTTCGAAAGGGAAACTGGCTTGGAAATAGACTTGGAAATACCGGAAAATCTTTCCAAATACGTGATACACAGAGGCTCCATAGCCTTGAATGGAATCAGCTTAACGGTAGCGGAAGTTCCGGAAAAAAACATAATAAGGGTAGCTATTATCCCCGAAACAATAAGAGTTACAAACATAAATTGCTGGCAGCCAGGCTGTTTGGTAAATGTGGAAGTTGACATGATGGGAAAATACATTGAAAAACTGCTGGAGAAATATGCTATACGGGATATTCTCTGATATTCACGGAAATTTGCAGGCGCTTGAAGCGGTGCTGGCCTCAATGGAATCGCGCAAGGTTGAGCGTCGCATTTGCCTTGGCGATATCGTTGGCTATGGCGTGAACCCCAATGAGTGTGCGGCTCTTGTAAAGGAGCATAGCGATTTGTGTCTTTTGGGAAATCATGACAATGTTGCATTGAAGCGTGAAGATTACACAGATTTCAATATGTATGCAAAAGCTGCTATGGAATGGACTTGGAAAAATATAAACAAAGAGACAAAGAATTATTTGCAGTCTTTGCCATACATTGTGGAAGAGGAGAAATTCACTTTTGTGCATTCTTCGCCGGTAGCTCCTGTTGATTGGCATTACATTGCGGATTTGGACGGAGCTTTGGAGTCTTTTGCCTATTTTGGAACATCATTTTGTTTTATAGGCCATACTCACAGCCCTGTTATGGTTGCAACGGACAGCAAGGATCCGTACGGCGATGTACCGGTGATTTCCGATGGCCCGCTTTACAGGCCCAAGAAAAACGAAAAGGTTTTGGTGAATGTAGGTTCGGTGGGGCAGCCCAGAGACAGGGATAATCGTGCCTGTTGGTGTTTGGCGGATAGCGAGGGCGATTGGATAGAATTTGTTCGCGTTGAATACGATATTGACAGAGCTCAGGAAGCGATGCGCAAAGAAGGTTTGCCGTTGTTTTTGATAGAGAGACTCGCTTTGGGTAGATGAAGATATATTTAGCAAATTTTGATAAACTGTCATCTTCCATAAACGAAGAAGTTTTGAAGTATGCAAAAAGGTTGAATGGCACAGTAGAGCTTGCAACTTTTAAAAACCAAGCGGCATTTGAAAAGAAATTCCCCAGAGCGCAGTTTATGCGCATTGTTCTGAGCGAAGAGGGGACTCTTATGAGCACAAAGCAGTTAGCGGAGTGGCTTAATCCGAGACTATCGAAAAACATGGTTTTTCTGGTAGGTTCAGCTTATGGCATAGAACCGGAAATCAAGCAAAGCGCAGATTTGCTATTATCTCTTTCCCCATTGACATTTTCTCACGAGCACGCTTTTTTGCTGCTCTCGGAGCAGGTTTACAGATGCATGATGGTGATAAAAGGCCATCCGTATCATCATGGGTAGCGATTGTCGAAATTCTCAGCCAGACTGAGAATTTTTCATTTTTTTGCTTTTTTATGCATTTTTTTCCGGAAAAAGGAAATAAAAAGCGTCTAAGTAGTAAATAGGAGGCACACATGTCCAAAAACTTAGACGAATCAAGCCGCGAGTACAAGAACAGCGTTTTCACGATGCTGTTCAGTATAAAGGAAAACTCGCTGTCTCTGTTCAACGCCGTGGAGAACACGAACTACGGCCCGGAAACAGACATCAAGATAACCACGCTGAGCAATGTTCTGGTAAAAGGGCAGCAGAACGACATATCGTTCGTTCTGGACGGCAAGATAGTGGTCCTGGTGGAGCACCAGTCCACGGTCAACAACAACATGGCGCTGAGATTTCTTATGTATATATCGGATGTCTATGAAATGATAGTTGGGCGCAGGGAGCGCTACCGCAAGGAGCGCATTTCCATACCCAAGCCCGAGTTCATAGTCCTTTACAACGGCAACGAGGATATGCCTGAGCGGCAGGAGCTCAGGCTGTCAGATATGTTCAGGGATTTAGGGGAAGGCGAGATTCCCAACCTTGAGCTAGTTGTTAAGGTTTACAACATCAACAAGGGCCACAACGAGGAGCTTGTAAGCCGCAGCTCGGTTTTGAGGGAGTACTCCGCTTTTGTATATTTGGTTAAGGAGCATGTTAAGTCCATGGATTTGGGGGATGCCATTCTCAAAGCCATAGCAGATTGTATGCGCCAGAACATACTGAAGGATTTTTTGGAGACGCACTCTCAGGAGGTTTACAACATGCTTTATGGTGATTGGGATATAAACGAGGCTCGCGAGGTTTGGGAAGAGGAAGCCGAGGCCAAAGGCATTGCCATTGGAGAAGCTCGGGGTGAAGCCAAAGGTGTTTTACGTACGGCTAGACAAATGAGAGCCGAAGGTATGAGCGTGGATTTAATATCTAGGGTTACTGGTCTTTCTAAAGATGAGGTTGAGCGTTTTGGACAGGTTTAACCCCGTATCTGAATAAAGAAAAAGCCCCTAATTGCTTGAACCTCCCCGCTCTAATTGCGGGAGCCGCAAGCAACTAAGGGCTGGAGCCTTAAGCTCTTGCTAATAATATACAAAAAAACAAAATAATTCTGTAAATTATAGTAATCTCTAAAAAACTTAGATTTCATGGTTTAATTGAGAATGGAGAATGGAGAATTGAGAATAAAAAACTTATTTTTGAGCGATTTTAGCCATTATATGCGAAAATTATTCTCAATTCTCAACTCTCAATTCTCAATTAAGCGACCAAATCAGCGTTTACTATATCAATTTTGGTCAATTTTGATTCTGATAATCCTAAACTCCTGCTCAAATGTTCAGTATTTTTAAGAAAAATGTGAAAAAAAATGTTTTTTTGAAAAAAAAACTTGCTTTTTGTCAAAAAATAATGTATATTTGTAAATATCTTTCTTAAGCAATTCCGCTTAGAAGCAATACACAGGAGAGTCTACAAATGAAGACAATCAAAACAATCAAGGCAGTTTCGGCTGCGATCCTTTTCACAGCAGGTTTAGTAAGCGCACAGGCACCAGTGAATGTGGAGAGTCAAACTCCAATAACAATCACAGTGAATGTTGAACCTACTGCAACTCTTACAGTAACAAATACAGCCCTAACAAAAAGTAGTGCAAATTTGTTCAGAACTGGCGTGGATGCAACGAGTGCTGCCGCTACTGGTCCTACGATGGCAGGCAGGCTCGCAATAGTGACGAATATGTATTCTTGGGATATTTTGGTTGGAAGTAAACATGATGGCAAATTAATGAATACTGATGTAGATGGAGATGCTGCGCCAGATCCTAAACAACTTGCTTGTGGAGGTCCCGCCAACCCTGCTGCTCTTAGTTTATATGCTTGTATGACAGCAAGTGCCACTGTGGCCTCATGCCCCATTTCTTCTGCTGCTGGTGTTGGTACTCTTTCTAGCCCTAGAAGAACATTGAATTTAGCTAGTTCAGCTACTGCCCCCATATCCATGGCTCAATTTGTAAAAGCAACAGAAGATGGAACTCCGAACGTAGGTGCAAAGTTTAGCGGAGCGGAAGTTAGTACCGCTGGTAATGCATGGATGTTAATTGAAGCTAATGTTAACTGTTTAGCTACGAACCTTTCTCCTGCCGTTGGTGCTACTGGTAATATTTACTCGGAAAATCTTACCTTTACTTTAGTATCTGGCTGGTAATATTTTTTTTGCTAAAACCTCTTGGGGTTTTAGCGTTTTTTTATGTTTAGGTTTTTGCTTTGCTGTTGCATAGTTCCTGTTTTTGCCACTATACCTGTTCTTGGGAATAATGCTGTAGGTCATGATATTAAAAATTCAGAGTATAATGGATCGGAAAAGGTTTTAGCTTCCTTTACGCTTATTAATGGCGATGGTATAGAGCCTTTTGTAATGCAAATAGCGTTCGCTAACTGCTCTAAACTAAAAGATAAATATGGCAATGCAATTCCTCTAACAGTTCTCAAATTGAGATATAAAACTAATGATGCTTGGGAAACACAGCCGATATCCTTGACTTTAGATTGCTTGAATACTATTGAATTCTCTACAACAATAAATAATTTGCAATCAAAATATGACTTTGAACTGCTTGGCTCATGGAATAAACAAAATGCAGGACGCATAGCTGGAACTTTTCAGGAGAGCGCAACTATTGAAATATTACCCTATCCATAAGGAGAAAAAATGTCACAAATTCTGAAAAATCTGATAATTCTGGGAATTCTGGTTCAGACAATTTACGCCAATTTCACCATTAGCCCCCAAGCTCTTAGCTTGTATGTAAATAAGGGTGAGCGAGTAGGCTGGGTGGAACTTTCCAATGATGGCAATATTCCTGTTGCAGTTGAGCTTTCTGTGCATGAACGAATTTTAGATTTGAATGGAGTGATTGTTCAAGATTCCATACGCAAAGTAGATGATTTTGTAATAAATCCTTCTCAGGTTTTGCTTTACCCTGGTAATAAAGTCCAGGTGCAAGTTATTTTAAAAGGCAAAGGAAAAATAACTCAAGACAAAGCTTATTTTCTTGATTCAAGAAGGGTGCCTTTTGATTTTCCGAGTGAAGAAAAAACAAAAGAATTAGATGTTGGGCTTAGCATGAATATTGCTTACAAGACTATAATAGCCTTGGAAACCGGCAGGCCTGGTAGTATTAGTTTTGTATCTTCTAAGGCTTTGGATAGCGGTATGGTAGAGCTTATAGTGGAAAATAAAAGTCTTGGTAGATTTGTCACAACTAATTATTACATAATGGTCGGTAACAAAAAAATCACTGAGATCACTGGAAAGGGTAATTCCATTATGCCTGGTCAAAAACGTCGTTTTGTCTTTAAGCACGAAAAACCGTTAACTGCAAAAGAGTTTGGCAATGGCTACGGTTTAAAAGGTAAAAATTAGTGCGGTCAATATCATGCATACTTCTAACGCTTTTATTTTTAGGGATAGCAACTGCCGATGATTATTTTTATTTAAAAGCTTTGCAAAAGGTAAGTGATACAACATCTGTTCATAAGTCCGTGCCAAAGTCCGAGCCAGAACCTGAACTAATAACCGAACCAATTCCAGAACCTGAGCCAATATTAGAGTTAGAACCTGAATCGATACCGGAGTTCAAACCAATACCCGAACCAATACCCGAACCAATTCCCAAACCTGAACCCAAGCCTGTTTTACGTGATGCCGCAAATACTTCAGATAGTACTTTTTTTGATGCGGATTATTTTTTTCCAAGATCTTTGCAAAGATTAGGCGATTCTGCTTTTTCGCAAGACTCAATTGCTGCTATTTTAGAACGGGAACGTATGAACAAGAGAGAAAAACACGAACATGAATTGCAAAAAATGAGTTACGAAGACTTATTTAGAGCAGCTTTCAAGCAAGAGGCTCCACCTCGTGTACATTATTTGGTGGCTCGTTTTTCTGCAGATGGCAAAAACTTTGGAAATGCAGAGGTTTTTTATGATTCGGCTTTCACCACATTTACCTTTCACTCAATATCTTTTTCCAATTATCTTGATACCGTGTTGATTGGTGAAATGCGTTCTGAGATTAATGATTCTAACGGCGTATTTAACAGCGAACGGCTTAACTCCCTTGGTTTTGAAGTGCATCTAAACGACAGACTTTATCAACTGCGCATTGATTTGCCTGGGCAGCACAAACATTTACAGCGTATGGCTTTAAACAAGCCGTCTGAACCAGGGGGAGTTTTGATTAAACCAGCCTTTTTTTCTTTTTATGCAAACATGATGGCCGATGAATACTATCGCTGCATGGATAATAATTTTGCCGATAAATGTGAGCGAGGCCCGGTGTTTCTGAATACAGACGGAGCTATTGCCCTGGGTGGTTGGGTTTTGGAAGGCGATGGGCGTTTTATGGAGAATTTGCATGAGCCAGTGACAAAAGAAAATTTTAATCGTGGCAGTATTAGGCTTGTTAAAGATATTTACCCATTAAATTCAAGGTTTAGCTTTGGCGATGTGGGTGGAGTTTCCAATCTTATGGCTTATGAGCCTATGGGTGGAATTCGCTATGAACATCACGAAAACCTTTTTAATCGCAATATATCTATAGAACGGCATAAAGTAAATTTCTTTTTGCAAAAAGTATCTCTAGTGGAAATTCATATGGATGGCAGTTTTTATCGTCGTTTAATTTTGCCTGCAGGTTATCACGAAATAAGCGGTTTTGAAGGGCACACAGGTGCAAATTCCGTGCAGCTTTTTATACATAAAGAAGACGGTTCTTTGGAAGAAATTAAATATGAATTTGAGTTGGGAGATGGTAGCACTCTGTATAAAGGGGAGCGGCGTTATTCTATTACCGCAGGATTTATGCGTACGCCTACCATGTCTGGCTTTGAATATAATGCAGATGAGCCTGGGCTTAACGCAGAATATATTTACGGTTTATTTCATTCTCTAAGCGTAGGTTTTATATGGCAGCTTTCCAAGCAAAACTTTGTGTCTGGTCTTCAACTTATGAATTCCAATATTCTAGGCTATACTGAATTTTTTGGACTTGTAAGCAAAGACTCGCTGAAAATGGGACGGAGGACAGAAATGCGTCATACTTTAAATGTAAAGAGAGTCAGTTTTTCATTGTATGGTTATATGCAAAATTCCACATATAACCCATATTTATTTCAACCACAGTACAGTGTATCCGCTGAATATGCTGGGATTGCGGGTAGTTCGGGCATATCGTATGAAAACACTAGATTCTCTATTAATGGAGGTGCTTATTTTAACCGAGAAAATGAAATGCAAAATTTTGTTGATTATCGCTATGGGCTAGCTTTGTCTCAGTATATATCTGGTTTGTCTCTTTATGCTGCTTATGGCAAAAACATAACAAAAGCTAGAACTAACACAACTATTTCTCTAAATGCAAATTATGCATTCGGGATGAGAATTAAGAATCATAGAATAAATTTATCTGTTGGTGCAGATAGCTATTATACTCATGCATTACAAGAATATATAAAAAACCCATATTATAATGAAAATACGGGTGGACTGGAAACGGAAGTTGTTGAACAGTCTGACCATACTTTGCGTAAAAGAGCTGGCTTGGGTTGGAACTGGTCTGATGGTGGCAGCAATTCAGGAGGGCAAAGTTATTCCGCAAATGTTTCTGTGCAAGACAGCCTTGCCAATTCGAGTGTTCGTTTAAATGCCAATAATTATTTTAACCGCCTTCAAACAAATGCATCTTTATTTTATTACAATAAGGCAAGCGTGTTTAGAGCAAATGCTGCAACTTCCTTTATGTTTGCAGATGGCCTATGGGCATTCGGAAGACCCGTTAGCAACGGTTTTATTCTAGCTGATATTGACAAGTCTCTAAGCGGTTCCACTGTGCTAGTTAACTATTCAGCCTCGCATGATAATAGTTTAAGCTATAACGGCTGGCTTGGCGCGGCTTACCAAAATAACATATCAAATTACTATCCAACCACAATAAACCTCCGCTTAATCGATATGCCCGAAGGCGCATGGCTTAACCAAAGCAAATATTATGTAGCCGGGCATTACAAACAGGGCTACGCCTTGCGACTGGGCAATGAAATGCGCATTCTCATGCAAGTCCACCTAAGCGATGAAAAAGGCGGCTTGAGCAACTTCTATGTCAGTGTCTCGCCAATAGACAGCGAAGGCAAAACTGTGGACAAAGATAAGCGCATAACATTTACCAGCAGAGATGGCATCTTGCAAATTGGCGACCTCGTTCCAGGCGAAAAATATCGAGTCACATTCGACCCAAGCACATATATAAAAGATATAGACTTGGAAATACCAAAAGACTCCGAACCCTTCCTGGAATTGCCGGATATAAAAGTGAAAAGAGATTAATTCACGCCATCAAATCCAACACATCGCCGCCATCCAGCTTAATCGGATGACCGGCAGGCGTGTTCGTCTCTGGTTGCGCATCCTCCTCGCCTTGCTTCTTTTTGCCCTGCTGCTGATCCTTGTCCTTCTCGCTGCCGCCATCAGGATTCAAAGCGTCGGTTTCGTCGTTTTTTTGGACAGAATTGTTTTTCAACTCCTCCAAACGCTGCATTTCTGCCATCGCCTTTGCAATGTCGCCAAAAGCTTTGCCCTGCTCAAAGGAACGCATCTGAGACATAGCATCAGAACGATTCACCATGTCCTGGTTCTGTACTGGAGGAAGCATAATATACCTCTCGGGTTACAATTTCAACTGCAATTTTGCTCTGAGCTTCAACATAGCCTTGGAATGAATTTGCGAAACCCTCCCTTCCGTCAAATTCATGGCTATGCCAATCTCCTTCAAAGTCATCTCCTCATAATGATAAAGCGCTATAACATGACGCTCATTCTCTGGCAAGTCCATTAAAGCACCTGTCAAAATTCTTTTCGCCTCCTCCATGCCAAGCCTGTCCAAAGGATTCTCCGCTTCCTTGTCCTCCAAAGTATCTATCAGAGTTGTTCCGGTTGACTCTCCGTAATTATCGGAAATTATCTCGTTCAACGAAACTATGGTCGTAGGCGCAACCTCGCTCAAAAGATCCTCAAATTCCGCAGGATTTAAATTCAAATGCTCCGCAACCTCGCTGTCGTAAGGAGTTCTGCCTATTTCTTTTTCAAGCTGGGCATACGCATTTTTCACCATCCTCGCTTTCTGCCTTATGGAACGCGGAACCCAATCCTGCTCCCTGAGGTCGTCTAAAATAGCCCCTCTAATCTTGTGAGTCGCATACGTTTCAAATTTTACTTCCCTGCCGGAATCAAAAGACTCAACCGCTTTTATCAATCCCATCACGCCGGCGCCAATCAAATCGCCAAGATGAACGCTTTTAGGCAGGTTTATGGCCATTCTCTGCGCCGTGTAGCGCACCAATGGCGTGTACTCGGCAAGCAGCTTGTTGCGAGCCGTTATGCTGTCATGTTCTTTATAATCAGTCCAAAGGGCTTCAAGATCCATTCTCTGCTTTCTCCCTTTCTTGAGCTTTTAGCCAGGCCATCTCTTCTGGGCTCGGCTCGGTTACATGGTAAGATAAACCGCCTTCTATTCTGTCGGCTTTCTTTTCTTTTGCGTCCAATAAAATAGTTTTTAAAAAAGTGTCCACTAGCATAACGAACAATAGCCAAAAAACTCCGCTCACTATAACGGCTTTTACAAGCGCAAAAGCTATCTCGCTAAACGATATGGTAGGAGATAAAAGCAAATCCATCAAAAGCATGCCCCAAAATACCAGTATAACAATGGTTTTGGTAATCGCATTTGTAATCTGTCTAAGTTCCATTCTAAAAAACCTCCGTCATTTCAAAAGCCACTCCGCTATAATTTCCTTTTCCGCGCTCACTATGTTGTCTGGGCTTTGGCCATTGCCTATGTAAGAAAGCGGTATCCCAAACTTTATGGGCAGCCAAAGCAAAGCTCCTTGCTCAGAAGCTTCGTCTTGCCTTGTGAAGATTATGCGATTCGCTTTTAAATCCATGTAAATTTCGCTGGCTTTTTTCAAATCGCTGTCGCGCATGTTCAGCGGCAATACCAAATGCACTTCGTCTGGGCGAATGGCATTGTGAAAAGCGCTGACCTCTTCTTCATGTTCCTTGTTAGCCAAGCTGCGACCCGCGGTATCAACCAAAATCAAAGACTTGTCCCTTAGCTTTTCAAAAATTTCAGGAACATCTTCTGGTGAATAAACCCTTTCCAATTCTATGTCTGCAGCCGAGGCAAAAGCTTCCATCTGCTCCAAAGCCCCCATGCGGCAGCAATCCGTTGTCACTATGGCAACGCTCTGATTGCCTGTTACCATGGCTCTGCCTGCAAGCTTAGATATAATTCCGGATTTTCCGGAACCCGCAGGGCCAATAAACATCTGCACAAGCGGCCTGCCTTTGCGGAGCCTTGGGCGCGAAGCTGTTGAAATTCTGTTCGCAAGAACTTTTTTCATCTGCTCATTTATGGAAATATCGTCTCTTGAATTTGCAGCGCAAAGGATCATTGCTTCAGCGAGCAAATCCTGAACTATCTGAGCAGACAATCCGCTTTTGGAAAGCTTGGCTGCAACAGGGCTGAATTCCTTGGGAATCCTTTCGCGAACAACTCTTACGCCTTCTAAAAAATCATTTCTGGTTGCGGCAAAGTCCTCTTTTAATCCCTTAACCTCTTCAATAACGCTTTCCATGCTCTCTATCAGCTTGTCTGCCGAGTTTTTTTCGATGAGCTTTGGCTCAACAATTTTAGGCACAACAACTTTAGGCTCAACGGGTTTTGGTCCAATGGTCTGCCATTCAACGGGCCTTATTCCCTTGCTGTTGTAGGTTGGCAGTTTTCCCGTGTCTTTGCCTTTGTGCGGTGGCGGCGCTTCTGAAATATCATCCAAAGTTACGACTACTTCTACTTTTTCGTTCATATTTTTGGAATGTTTAAGTTCCCGCTGCTGCAATATCACCGCATCGGGGCCAAGCTCCTCTTTTATTCGCTGGAAGGCTTCCGTAAAAGAGCCTGCTCTGTATGTTCTAGTCATGAGTTCCTAATGTCTCCGCTACAGTTATGTTGACACCCGTCACAATTTCACTATAAGACAAAATTACTAAATTCGGAAAGTTGCTTTCCAATAATTTTTTCAAAGGATAACGTATATTCGGCGAGCAGACTATTATCGGTTGTTCTCCCATAGCTTGGATTTTCGTTTGAATGCTCTCCATTCTTTCCAAAATGCGTCCAACCAAGTCCGGTCTTATAACCAGCCTTGGGCCTCTGTTCGTGGATTGAAGCGATGCTTCCAGCATTTGCTCCAAGTCTGGGGCAAGGGCTATAACCGACATCTGGTTGTTGTTTATGTAGGGTTTGCAGATTTGCCTTGTCAAGCCGAGCCGCACCTGCTCGTTTATAAATACCGTATCTTTTGATATTTTTGCCGCATTTGCCATTAATTCCAGAATGCTGGCCAAATCTCTTATGGAAATTCTCTCTTGCAGCAGCGAGCTCAGCACCAGCTGAATCTCGCCTACGGAAAGCATTGGGCCCAGTTCCTCTACAACAGCGGGGCTGTTCTTTTTAACATTTTCAAGCAAGGTCTTCACGTCTTGACGCATTAAAATTTCCGCAGCGTGCCTGCGAATTATTTCCGTCAAGTGCGTGGCTAGTACTGCAGGCAGCTCAACCACGGTATAGCCTGCAAGCTCGGCTGCTTCTTTTTGGCTTTCGGTTATCCAGAGCGCATCCAAATTGAACGCCGGTTCCTTGGTTTTTATGCCTGGTATTCTCTGGCTCACATTGCCGGGATTCATGGCCAGGTAAGAGCCCATCATCAACTCTCCTCTGCCAACATCGTTCCCTTTTATTTTAATCGAATATTCGTTCGGAGAAAGCTGAATGTTGTCTCTTATGCGAATCGGCGGAACTATCATCCCAAGCTCGCCAGCCATTTGCCTGCGCAGCATTGTTATTCTTTCCAGCAAATCTCCGCCCTGATTCACGTCCACCAGCGGAATCAACCCATAGCCAATCTCTAGTTCCATTTGGTCAACAAGCAGGTAATCTTCGATTTTCTCTTCTTTTGGCAAAGCAGCGGCTTCTTCAGCGGCTTTCTTGGCTTTGGCTTCGTCTTCCTTATCATGTTTGTTTGAAACCCCGAATGCCATTCTGTAAGAGACAAATGCAAGGATAGCGCCTATTGTCATGAAAGGAATTGTGGGCATTCCGGGCACTATGCCCAAAAGACACATAACGAATGCAGATATTCCAAGCGCTTTGGCGCTTTGCGTAAATTGCGCAATCATATCTGCGCCCATATTGCTCTTTGAAGCCGCTCTCGTAACTATTATGCCAGAAGAAGTTGATATCATCAATGCTGGAATTTGGCTAACCAGGCCATCTCCAATGGTGAGCTTTGTGTATGTTTCCACAGCTTCCGAAATCACCATGTCCATCATAACAACGCCAAGAATAATTCCGCCTATAATGTCTATGCCTATTATTATTATGCCGGCAATGGCATCTCCTCTAACAAATTTTGACGCACCGTCCATAGCTCCGTAAAAATCGGCTTCTCTTTGAATATCATCGCGCCTTGTGCGAGCCTCTTCTTCAGTTATGTGCCCGGCGTTCATGTCCGTATCCACGGCCATAAGCTTGTTGGGCATTGCATCCAATGTAAATCTGGCGGCAACTTCTGCTATGCGGGTAGCGCCCTTTGTTATAACCACAAACTGCACAACCACCAGAATTATGAATATTATAGTTCCAACCACTATATTGCCCGCTGTCACATAATTTCCGAATGCCGCTATAACCTGCCCGGCTTCTGCCTGCGATAAAATAAGCCTTGTGGAGGCAATGCTCAGCGCTAGCCTGAAAAGAGTGACTATCAGAAGCATGTTCGGGTAAACGGAAAAATCCAGAACATTCACAAGCATCATGCTGGTCATTAAAACCAGCAGAGCTATGCCAAACATAAATGTGAGCAAAACATCCAGCATAACAGTTGGAATTGGAATCACCATTATGAGAACTATGCAAACAACGCCAAAAATCACAATAGCATCTTTGTGCTTTGTGAACGGGTTGTTCGATATTAGTTCTTTTGCTGATTGCATTGAAGGAGGCATTCTATTCCGCTATTTGTAAGGTTGCGCTTAAATAAGGGAGTTTTAAGCCTGTAGTGGAAGTCATTATATGCCCAAGGCTATCCAGGCGAATTATTTGACCGGCTTCTTTGGCAACAACCCATGCGTCGCCATTTTTGGCTAATGCGCTCACGGAAGCGGGGGATAGGAACTTGTATTCAACGGTCATCCCATTGATAATAGTTAAAGTAGTGTCTTGTGCATTGCCTGTGAATGGGCCTATAAAACGATAAACTCTTCCTTTTTCAATATCGGTAACCCACACGCTGTTTTTGCCTGCAGAAATGGAGCTTACAAAATCAAAACCTTTTATGCTTGCCAAAATTTTTCCTGAGGTATCTATAGCCACTATTCTTGAGCTGTCTGCAATCCATGCCATTCCAGTAGCTGGGTCCAGGCTTACCATTGAAGGGCGGTTCCATTTGTTAGGCAAGTATTTTAAAGCGAGGTCGTTAATATAGCCTATGGTATCTATTTGAGGAATTGCAAACCAAACGAAATCCTTTCCGAACTGATCTACTGCAAGCCCTCTGATTGTCCCGTATCCGTATGTACTGTCCGCAGGGTTTATAGCGTTTGCGTCGTCGCTTGGGGCTTGAGGCATTCTGAGCGAATCTCCGTCAAGCGTAAACCGGCGCATACCTGTTTCATCTGCAACCCACACATAACGGCCTTCCACGTTCACTGCCACTCCGGTTGGCCTTCTGAAAATCATGTTGTTTTTATACAACTGTTTTCCGTAAGTATTGTAAATGGCAAAAGTGTTGTTTGACTGGTCCGTAACATATAATTTTCCGTCGTTTGAGTTAACGGCAATAGCGCTTATAGAATTGAAACCATTGCTTATTCTTGCAACTTCCGTGCCTGTGTACGAATATTTTACGAGTTCGTTTTCCGATGCAGCCCAAACGGAGCCCGATTCCGTATATACAATCAGGCGAATTTTATAGAGCCGCTCCCCGTGGCCGCCGGAGTCTTTTATTTGCAAAGAGGTACTATCTGCTATTATTTCTGTTGGGGTCCATTCGTAAACCCAAAGAGAATCTGTACTTTCCGGTTCTATCAGTCTAATACCGTTCATTATTTCCGGCATTGCTACTATTGGGTGGAATGTATTGTTAAAAGGTTTTTCAAGGCGAATGGAAATTTTCTGGCGGTATCCGGGGTGCGCCGTTATGGTTAAGATTGAGTCTCCAGGGCGTTCCAGTCCGTCAATTGAAATGCTTTTTATTCTGGGCAGAATGTTTTTTACTTCAATTACAATAGGAAAGCTTTCCAGTCCGTCAACAATTGCGAAAATAGTATCTCTATAGTAATAGGTTGTATCGAATTTAGCGCTGTCTGTTTGCGTGATTGCTATAGTGGGTTTTGGCGGGGTATCCCAGTAAAGGAATATGGTGTCTGCTTTTATGAGGTTTGTGTTTGCGTCAACAGATTGCGTGCGTTTTGCTACGCGCGAGTTTCCGGTTCTCCAGCTTACAATGTCTAAATCTTTTACGGGTTCTCTCAACTCAATCCAAACGGGAAATAATCCGCCGTTATAGACTTTGCTGTTCAAATGCGATTGCGGTTCCCATAAAGGTTCCTTGCTTTCCCTTGAGCAGGAAAGCAATAATACAAATACAATCAATAGCAACAAAATTTGACGCATGGCGGTAATATAGAAAATTTACACGTATTTTTTCAACACGTCTTTCCCTGCTACGAAATAATCTATTCCGCTTGCCACAGTGACAAATGTTATAATGCCCATAACAGAATATGGCAAGTACTCCCAAATGCCCATCCAATAAGGGATTAAGTCGTCAAGAGGATCCAATGCGCCCACCAGTATAATCAGAATTCCTGTGCCCTGAATGGCGGTTTTCCACTTGCCGCTTCTGCGCGCCGGCATGGTTATGCCTTCGCCAGCTGCCAAAGTCCGCAAAGTCTCAACGCTCGCTTCCCTGAAATAAATTAGTGCTACCATCCAAACCGGTGCGTAATCTGAAGCCAAGAAGCACAAAAATACCGTCATGTTTGAAATTTTGTCCGAAAAAGGGTCGAGATACTTGCCAAGAGTCGAAACTTCTCCCCACTTGCGCGCCAGATAACCATCCAAAAAGTCCGTTACCATAAAAGCAACAATCATTGTCAAAGCGAGGATTTTGAACACCATGCTATTATCCTGGTAGTTCAAATTATTGTCGTAAAAAAATACCCATAAAAACACAGGAGTCAAAACTATGCGGCTCATGGTCAATTGATTAGAAACAGAAAGCGGCTTGCGATGCGCCGAATCGCGATAATAGCGATAGCAAAAAGACACGCTGGAAGCAAACATCAAGAGTATCGATATGCCCATGCTTATTTGCTGGTAATGCTCCAAACTCAAAACGTAAATAAGCATAGTAGCATTAATGCTGAGCGTAGCCGCTTTGGACCAAAAGCTGTTTGGCCAAAGAGACTTGCCTTCTCGCAGCATTGAAAGCGAATAAAGCGTTCTGGACACAACTCTAGTTAAAAGCATAACGCAGCCTACGGCCAGCATTTTTTCGGGTTCCCGGTCTTCCAGCAGCGAATCTTTTATAAAAAGACATAGCATAACCGCAAATGCAAAAATGCCTTCTATAAAAGACAGCCATAATTGGTAATAAGGTTTCTCAATATCAGACTGGCGAACCTGAAAATGCAAATACCATGCGCTGAGCAAAATCAAGCTTATATTTATAGCGGCAAGCTCGTTGAAATAGCGGAGATCCTGCCATATAAAGTAAAAAACCGGCAAATATGCCAATATGCGAATTATTCGCAGCGCACGCCCATACAATTGCTTATCCACTATCAAAATACCTCCTCCGCGCGAACTAAATCGGTTCCTTGTTTTTCAGCCAAATCCTTCAAATTTTCCAAAAGCGCTATGTTTTTTTCTGCCAGTTCAAATAGCAAAATCGCTTTGCCTTCTCTTAGCGCCGTTCTGAGCGAGCTTTTTATAAGAGCCTCGCTTGCTGCATCCAATATGTTTTTTCTGCATCTGAGTTCCTTTTCTTCGCATATCTTTTCGGATAAACTGTGAGTTCCTCTTTTTGTCAAATCCCAAAACCACATTTTTTTTGAAAGCAGCACGTTTCCAAGCATTTCAACAGAAGCGCGTTGGCTCAAAAAATCTTCTCCATAAAAAGCAGCAAAACCGCTTGGATTGTCAAATTTTTTCAAATGTCCGTCAAGTCTGACTGCAATTTCTTTTTCAGTGGTTAACCCAAGCGAAATCTGATTTCTTTTATCCGTTGCATAGTAACAATTTTCCATGGGGACCCAGGGGATTATATTTGCGTTTAAGTTTCTGCCGGCATCCAAAAGTTCTTCTCTGGAAGATGGTATTAACAAATTATATGTAAAATTGAGCATTTTCAGCAATTCCGGTTTATCTTTTAAAATTTGGTTCTTTTCCCGGACAGCTAAAACAACTGCCAGTTTTGAGGAACTGGGCAGGAATAAAGTGTCTATTACGCGGATTTCAGTCAACGGGTAGATTCCCTGCTCGCTTTCATATTTCAGGAGCGCGCGTCCGTTTTTGATTTCTTTCATCTCCAGAACCTTGCCCTTGCACCTTTCAATTTCCCTGGAAGCCAGCAACATATAGTTTGGAATTGATATTCCGTTTGGAACAAGCCATATTTCTTCTGCTGCGTTGGTATGCCGCCTGATTTCTTTGTGAACATTGAGCGCTTTTTTGAGGTTTTCGTTCAAAAACAAAACATCGCACTCGTTAGCTTCAGGTACAGGCTCTTGGCTTATGGCGGTTTTTGTTCCCAAATTGAGCATAATCAAAACTGCGAGCAAAATTGCTGCTGCTATAATTAGGACTTTAAGCGGAATCTGGTGAAGCATTATTAGAGAATATATAATTTTCTATATTCTAAGACCACCTAAAATTTTTTGAAAGGACAAAAAAATGACGAAAAAAGGTTTTGGACTCCGCGAGTGGATAATCTTGGCTGTTGTAGCGCTTTCGGGCTACAGTATATGGCCTTCCATAGACTATCACACGAAGCAAGGAGCAGAAAAGGTAAAGTTTGCCAAGGAGAATCCCAAGGTTGTGGAAAAATCCGTAACTTTTGGTTTGGATTTAGCTGGCGGCACCAGCATAATTTTAGAGATTGACAAAAGCGGCCTGAAACCCGACGAAGCGGAAGGCGTTCAGGAACGTTCATTGGAAATCATTCGCAACAGAGTTGACCAATACGGCCTTTCCGAACCTCAGATTTATCCCAGCGGCGATAACCGCATTGTGGCAGATCTTGCAGGCGTGGATGTTGACGATGCCCGTAATCTGGTTGGCGGTACGGCAAAACTGGAATTCAAGATTGTTGCGGAGCAAGACGTGGCGGCTCAGACTCTGACTTCAATAGATAATTATCTGAAAGGTCGGGATATTCCCGCTGCGGCAGATACAATTGCTGCCGAAAAAACAGACTCGGTTGCCAATATTGCAGAAACAGAAGCCGAGTTGAGCGATGAAGACTTTTTGCTCGGCGGCAAAACCGCTGCGGATACTTCTGCAGTTGCTGCTGAAACCCAGCGGTCCGCTGAAGATAGCTTGGCCGCTGCCAACTATGTAAATCCAGAGCGTCCGTTCTCTGGTTATTTGGCTAGCTGGGGCTCAGATTTAGCGGTTCCGGAAGATTATATTTCAAAAGTTCAGGCAATTCTTGCCATGCCTGGGGTACAGGCTTTAATTCCCAGAGAAGTTGGCTTTGCTTGGGGTCGCGGCTTTGAGAGGCAGGAAAATGGAAACAAATTGAAGAAACTTTATTTATTGAAACGCCGCATAGAAATGGACGGCAAAGATATAGCATCCGCTCAGCCTTACAGAATTTCCGATGGTCTTTCCGCTGGCCAGGTTGCGGTATCGCTTCGCTTTAAGGGAATTGGGCCAAAGAAATTCGGTTCTGTAACTGGCAATAATATTGGCAAGCAGATGGCAATAGTTTTGGATGGCCAAGTAATAAGCGCTCCTGTTATTCGCGATCGCATTCCAAACGGCGAGGCTCAAATCACGGGTTTAGACGATATGGCAGAAGCTACTCAGCTCGCAGTTGTTTTGCGTGCCGGCGCCTTGCCCGCTCCTATGAAAATTGTGGAACTCAGAAACGTTGGCGCAAGCCTTGGCGAAGAGAATATCAAAGCCGGTTTTGGTTCTGCTTTGGTAGGTTTTGCAATCTGTCTTGTGTTTATGATAATCTACTACAACTTTGCCGGATTGGTAGCAAATGTGGGTATTTTCGTAAATATGCTTATGATAGGAGCCGCTCTTTCGCTGTTCAATGCAACTCTTACGCTTCCGGGCATTGCGGGCATGCTTTTGACTGCGGCTATGGCGCTTGACGCCAATATTCTTATTTACGAGCGCATAAGAGAAGAATTGCGAGCGGGGCAGATGGCCAGAATGGCCGTGGCAAAAGGCTACGAAAAGGCTTTCACAGCGATTATAGACACGAATTTGACGACATTCCTCGTAGCATTTATTCTTTACAAAGTTGGTACCGGTCCGGTAAAAGGCTTTGGTTTAACTTTGATGGTAGGTATAGCGGCATCCTTGTTCTCAGCATTGACCGTTACCAGAGCGATTTTTGATCTTAAGCTTTCCAGTCACGATGCTAAGAGCGTGAACATAGGAAAGGGCATAAAGTGGTTGCAGGAAGCCAGATTCCAGATTGTTGCAAAGCGCGGAATTTGGGCGAGAGCCTCAATTACAATGTGCGCAATTTGCATTGGGCTTGCGATTTTCAAGGGTTTTGATTACAGCATAGATTTCACAGGCGGTTTGGTTTACACGGTAGAATATGCCGATGACGAGCGTCATGTTGAAAAACTGAACAATGTTTTGACCAGAGACGCTTTTGGCGATGTGACTGTTCGCAAACTTGGCGGCACGTCTTTGAACCAGTATATGTTGAGCATTCAGACTTCCGAGTCTGACGAGGAGTCTGTTAAGACTTTGACGGCAAAGCTTAAAGATGCGTTGTCCAGCGTAGGTTCTCCGAAAATAGTAGCTGAGGATGTAGTAGGCCCAACGATAGGCGGCGAGCTTCGCTTTAAGGCGATTCTTGCGATTATTTTGTCTTGGCTTGGCATCAGTATTTATATCTGGGCGCGTTTTGGAAAGATGGGTCTTGGTTTTGGCGTTGGTTCAATAGTCACTTTGATTCACGATACCATATTCTGCATTGGCCTTGTGAGCCTGTTCAAGCTGCCAATAGACGGCGCTATGATAGCGGCATTCCTTGCGATGATAGGTTATTCTATCAACGATACAATCGTTATTTACGATCGTATTCGAGAGAACAAGCTGCTTGCGAAGGAGACTTTGGAAGATCGCATAAATATTTCCATTAATCAGAGTTTGTCCCGTTCTATAGTCACGAGCGGTTCTACATTATTTGTGTGCATAGTTCTTGCGATTATGGGTGGTTCAAGCATTCGCGATTTTGGCATAGTTATGTCAGTTGGCGTTGCGGTTGGCACTTATTCCTCGCTGTGCATTAGCGCACCGTTCCTGATTTGGTGGAGCAAGAAGTTTAAGAAGGGAATGGGGTAGAATTTTGGCAATCAGTTTTATTCAACAAACTTCCCGAGCCTATAGGATAGGCGAGGGTTGTCACATCTATATACCCCCCCCCCCCCCCCCCCCCATCTAACTCATTGTATTTCAAGGAGTTACGAACTTCATTCTCTTGTCAGAATCAGAATTGGCCAGAATTTTGGCAATTTACAGAATTTCAAATTCATTTACCCTTTAAAGGAGATACACTATGAATAGGAAACTATCTATTCCTTTCACGGCTATTATAATAGCTACAGTATTAATGTTCTTTTCTTGCTCATCTGGCGGTGCGGACGGCGGTACAAACAACATCGACGAAGAAAACGAAATTCAACAATCAATTTCCAGCAGCAGCGAAACCATTGGCCAAAGCAGCAGTTCAAACAGTAACATGCGTGAAGATGGATTGTGCAAAATTGGCAATACAACGGTTTCGACATACGATGACAACACCGACATAACCGAAGGCGAATTGTTGACCGATAATTGCGAAACTATTGGCTCGGACGGAAAACAATATTTGACATTACCGAACGGAGAAATTACTGAAAACCCCAAAAACGAAGCGAAATTATGCGACGAGTATGGTGTATACATAAGAAAGAATGTTATTGGATTGTATTTTTGGCAGATTAAGGCAAGTGAAGAGTTGTGCGAGCAATGGAAAAATGAAGGGAGGATTCAAGAATGCGGAACTAGCACTTATAATCCTGCAACGCAATTTTGTTCTATAGATAACAAAGTTGATTATCTATGCGGCGGTTTGGAGTATAACCCAGAAACGCAATTCTGCAACGGGAATGAGGTTGTGGACAAATGCGGAACTAGTACTTACAATCCTACAGCGCAAAGATGCTACGGAGGCGAAGTTTATTCTCTATGCGGTAGCACTTGGTATAACCCAGAAACACAAAGATGCATTGGGAACAATGTTGTGGACAGATGATATGGAAAACAACTTAACCACCCGTAAGGGCAAGGAGTACAATATGAAAGAAAGTCTTTCAATAAAAATACTGGCGGCAAGCTTTGTGCTTGCTATGGCATTCATTTTTTCTTGTCAATCCAAAGATGATGGCGGTGTCGGCGGTGGCAATTCGGAAGATTGGATGCAATGTCAAGGAAACAGACCCGGGTGTGGATTGCCATGGGATTGGTGTGAAAATTACCCATACGATGGTGCATGTTTACATTTGGTTCAATCCAGCAGTTCAGTCAAGGGCAGCAGTTCATCAAGCAGCATTTGGGAAGAAGTAACCCAAAGTTCAAGCAGCAAAAAAGAAGAAACCGAACCAAGTTCAAGCAGTGCAAAAGTAGAGTTGCCAAGTTCAAGTAGCAAGGGCGAAGAGAAGAAAGAATTGTGCAAGATTGGAGAAACAAAAATATCGAAGATTTCATTTGGGCAGAATTATGAGCCAATCGAAGAGTCGTTTCCTGACGGACTATTATTGTCCGATAATTGTAAAGTGCCAGGCGAAGACGGATTAGAATACTTTACATTGCCAAATGGAAAAACACAAAGTCACAAAAATTACTCGTCGGTAATTACAGAAGATTTGTTATGCAGCAACGGGGTTACAATGACCAACAGTGAAACCGATGCATTAGAATATTGGAAAATCAAGGCGGAGGCGAGTTTGTGCGAGCAATGGAGAAATGAAGGGAGGATTCAAGAATGAGCAAGAAAGCACTTCCGCTAAGTTCCGTGTTCCCTGGAGCTTGGTTGTGGAAAAGTAAGTGCAAGGAGTACAATATGAAAACAAATATTCGTTTTCTAATCATGGCAAGTCTGGTGCTTGCTACGGCAGTTTTCGCTCAGCAAAACGGCAAATGGATAGACCCTGAAAAAATTTTAAAAGTAGCTATTCAGCAAAATTTCACAATCAAAAATATGGAAGCTTGATATGACAGGAGGAATGGGATATTTTGTACATCCAGAATAGCAAGCAGTTGTGCGATACGTAAAGGTATGGACCAAATGCGAAGATTATAAAAATAAACTGATTCTTCCTAGAAAAGAGGTGAAAAATGGAAATTATAAATAATTCCGCTTCCGTAATTCCAGAAATGTTTTCAGATATGACTTTGAAAAACAAAAAAATGGAATTGGAAAATTTAATTTATGAAATAGAGCAAGAGAAGATAACGTTAGAGCAATCCGTTAATACGAATAGTAATCTTTTAGATATGGCACGAAATAACTTGAATCGAACTAGGGAAATGGAGAGGGAATTCGAAGAAGATCGTCAAAGAAGTCATTCCGAAGCTCAGTTTGCTTTTGGAGGCGGTAGGGAAGGAATGCAAGATAGATATATAGCTATGCAATTTATGAGTAGAATTAACCCACATACTGAATATGTATGTAAAGCAGCAGAAGAAGTAAGTAAGGCTCAAATGGATAAGTCTGCAGCCCAAAGTAGTATATCAGAATGCAATCGCAGCGTACTTAAATATCAAGCACAATTGAGAGATTTGGAAAATTTATTGCGAGAGACTCCTGCTAAACGAACGGAAGATTATTATCAACAACTTCTCTATAGGAAAAAATCATTATCTGAGCCAAATGATTTATTAGAAATTGCTAAAAAGTTCCGTGAATTAGAAGGTTATAAGGATACTGAAGCATTAGCTGTTTATTGCGAAAACAGGGCTCAAGCCATTAACTTAAAAAGACAATATGACAAATTAATCCAAGCGAAAAATCAAGCATCAAGTGAAGATAGCTACTACAATCTTATCGCTCAATTTCGTGATATGAAGGGTTATGAGGATACTAATGAATTGGCGAAAGAATGTTTTAACCGATATAGTGCACTTAAAAAAAATAGATATGACAAATTGGTCCAAGCGAAAAATCAAGCATCAAGTGAAGATGGCTACTACAGTCTTATCGTTCAATTTCGTGACATGAAAGGTTATGAGGATACTGATAAATTGGCAAATGAATGTGAAAAACAATATAATGTATTAAAAGAGGATCGTGAGGAACGAGAGCGAAAAGCTCGCGAGGCAGAACAAAAAAGACTTGAAGAAGATCTGCTTGCCAAAAGAAGAGCAGAAGAAGCAAAAAAGAGAAATGCAAGAATAGGAGTTTTTCTTCAATGCTGCTTAATAATATCTTATCTTTATATACTTTTTGTTACCTATATAATTAGTGCTCTTTGGGGAGCAGATGGTAATTATATTGCCAAATGCTTGCCATTAGCCATATTTTCCTTATTGATTGGAGTTATAAGTACAATATTCCTAAGAAAATCAAATTATGGTTCTGGAGTATTTATAGTAATGGGAATGATTTTAGTTCAATCAATTACTACTGCTGTATGGGAGGGCTTGGGATTCCTTGCGTTACGTTTTTTATTAAATACTGTTATTGCTCTTGCGATAAATACTCTTTCTGCCTTGCCAGGTTTTGTATTAGCTTGCTCTGAATTTCCAGACAAAGAATCTAAAGTTCACGGATCTGAGGAATCAAATAAGAAAAATTTAATAATTGCGATTGCTTCTATAATAGTTGTTGCAATATTAGGCGTTGTTTTACTAAATTCCAATGATAATAAGACCGTACCTGTACAGCAAGAAGAGCCTATTGCTGCTCCTCAAAGCAAACCGATTAAATCCGTTCAAATAGGCAACCAAACATGGATGGTAGAAAATCTTAACGATGCCTCAAAAGGTGGCAAATGCCAAGATGATAATCCATCAAACTGCGAAAAATATGGTCGCTTGTATACTTGGGAAGAGGCGAAAAAAGCCTGCCCGTCAGGTTGGCATTTGCCAAGTGATGCCGAGTGGACTGCATTGGCGAATTTCGCAGGTGGCGATAAAATTGCCGGAGGAAAACTAAAAGCAAAAAGCGGTTGGAGTAATAACGGCAATGGCACGGATGATTACGGTTTCTCTCTAACACCGGATGGAGATGGTGAATACAGTCGCTTGTGGAGTTCCACAGAGCACAATGCTAGTAACGCTTGGCGCCGACGTATAGACTACGATGGAAGCACTGTGCTTAGAGATAGCCAACATAAGGTTAACCTCTATTCAGTTCGCTGTGTTAAGGATTGAACTCCATAAAACCACCATTTTTGCGGAAATTCCATCGCTAATCTACGCAAAAAATACGGAGAAAATCGAAGCCTATGGTTCAATTTCTCTCGGCAGTGCCGAGAGTTTTTCATATAAGTTTTCAAACTGGAATATAATCAGGCTCTTTCAGCCAGTTCCCTTAATTCTTGCAGTTTATTTTCCAGCAAAGCTTTGTCAGGCAAGTACAGTTTGTAATCTGCAACAAGAGCTGGTGAAATGCTTCTGTTCAAAGCGTATTCTACTACAGTATCATCCTTGTCTGCACAAAGGATTAAACCTACGCTTGGATTCTCGTTAGGTTTCTTTATATCTCGGTCCAAAGCTTCAAGGTAAAACTCCAATTGCCCTAAATGTTCTGGCATAAATTTTCCTGTTTTCAACTCCACAGCTACCAAACACGACAACTCACGATTAAAAAATAACAAGTCTATAAAAAAATCCGTATTGCCAACCTGCAATTTATATTCCTCGCCTACAAAAGAAAAGTCTTTGCCAAATTCAAGAATAAAATTCTTTAGATTTGAAGCAATGGCTTTTCTCAATTCCAGTTCTTTATGCTCGTTTGGAATTGCAAGAAATTCAAGCGTATAATTATCTCTTAAAACAGATAAAGCATTGTTTTTGGCTATAAGTAGCTCGTTCTTTTTATTAGAAATTATTGTTCTTTCAAAAAGCATGCTATCTATTTGTCGTTCAAGTTCTCGTGATGAATAGTTGTTTTTTGCAGCTAATGTTAAATAAAATTCTCTAGCTTTATCTGTTTTAGTCCCAGACATAATCAAGACATTATTATACCATCCAATTTCTCTCGGCAGTGCCGAGAGTTTTTCATTATCCTTGTAAGTTTCATAAAATTGCTTCATTCTCCACACATTTTGAGCAGAAAACCCCTTAATGCCAAGGTATTTCTTTTGAATAAAATTTGCAAATTCATTAACAACTGCTTTGCCCCAAACATTGGATTTTACCTTTTCGCTTATATATTTCCCTATTTCCCAATACATGGAAATGAGCTCATAGTTAGCAGCCCTGAAAGCTTTTTCTTTTGCTTTCTCTATAATAGACAAAATTTCGTTAAAATCAGTTTCTGTAACTTGCATACAATATATAAACGAAAAATCGTGCCAAGCTAAAAGTGGCGATTTTAGCCTAAAAATGAGGTTTTATGGTGTCAAAAAAGGTGTCTAGACACTGTCTAAACACCTTTTTTGACACTTTCTCTCGACAGTGTCGAGAGTTTTTACCGCTATAATCTGGCACGGTTTTTGCATTACCAATGGTATGTCAGATAATACTATTTCCACTGCTACTCGCGACAGGCTCTTTAAAACGACCACGCGCACGCTGGTTTACAAAAGTCTGGATGCAAGCGCAATGCGCAGCCGCGCTATTGCTCAGAATATAGCCAATGTCCAAACTCCCGGATATAACCGAGTTGAGGTTAATTTTGAGGAACAGGTGCAAGCAGCTATGAGAAAACAGGTTGAAGGCAGAATAACCGATGAAAAACATATGGAAATTGGCCGCAAAGCATCTTTGAGAAAGGTTGAAGCTTACGCTTTTCGCCCAAATGACCCTACAAAACCAGGCGAAGTGAACAATGTCGATATAGATATTGAAAATGCGAAAATGGCAGAAAACCAAATTCAGCACAATTACAATATGCAATTTGCCGGTTTCAGCAAAATACAAGCCGCTATAAAAGGCCAAGTGTACTAGGCTAATTTATCTGCAAGCAATAACGCATCTCCGAGCGAGGCGGGATCTGCCTTATTCTTGCCGGCAATATCAAAACCTACCCCGTGATCAACGCTTGTGCGCAAAACCGGAAGCCCAAGCGTTGTGTTTACGCCGCCAACTTCACGCTTGTCTCCAAGATTAAAAGCGAGAGTCTTGGTCACCACGTGCCCCTGATCATGGTACATGGCGATTACTCCATCGAAAACTTTGCTTTTCAATTGCGGAAAAACAACATCAGCGGGCAACGGGCCAATAGCGTTGATTTTCATAGAGCGTAGCTTCTTTACAGCGGGCATTATGCTCTGAATTTCCTCTTTGCCAAACAAGCCATGCTCGCCGGCATGAGGGTTTATTCCAGCAACGCCGATTTTTGGATTCTTTATGCCTTTGTATTTTTTCAAAAAGTTGTTTAACAGTTTGCCAACCTTTACAATTCGCTTTGGGTTAGCCTTTTTTATAGCTTCAGCCAGAGAAACATGAGTGCTAACGTGCGCTACAACCCAATCTCCGTGAACAAGAGCAAGCACGGGTTCCTTGTCTCCGCACATCTCGCCTATAAATTCCGTGTGTCCCTGAAAATTCGGTATGGTTTTCTCCACCGCTTCTTTGCAAATGGGAGCCGTTACCACAGCAGCGGCTTTTCCAGCCTGCACGAGTTCCACAGCTTGCCGAACCCATGCTATAGAAGCTGCGCCCGCAGCTTTTGATACTTTTCCCGGTTGCACCTTGCCCTTGAACGATGATTCGCCAACCAGAACAACTGGATGCTTGGTTTTTGGCAGGTTTGCCATGAGTTTGCGGCAAATCTCCGGACCAATGCCATTAGGGTCGCCTATGGTTATCAAAATTGGTTTTTGCATAGTGCTAATTTACTAAATTCCAGACTATGCGCAAATGGACTATCGATGACTCCCGCGAACTTTACAACATTAAAGGTTGGGGAATTTCTTACTTTGACATAAACGAACAAGGCCACGCTACGGTAGCTCCTTTAAAGGACGGTGGGCCTACAATAGACCTGATAGAGGTTATGCGAGAGCTTTCGCGCAAGGATATCGCAACGCCTGTGCTGCTTCGTTTTCCGGATATTCTGGATTCCAGAATTGAAAAAATTAACAGTTGCTTTGAGAAGGCTATAAAAGAATATCAGTTTAGCGGCAATTTTTACAACGTGTTTCCGATTAAGGTCAACCAGCAACGCGCTGTTTTGGAAGAGGTTTTGCAGCATGGGAAAAAGTTCAACATAGGCTTGGAGGCTGGCTCTAAATCTGAGCTGCACGCTGTGCTTGCAAATGTGGATAACCCAAAATCCCTGATAGTTTGCAATGGCTACAAAGACGAAGATTTTATAGAGCTTGCACTGCTTGCGCAAAAGATGGGAAAAAAGATTTATCTGGTTGTTGAAAAACTAAGCGAACTGGAGCTTATAATAAAGCTTTCCAAAAGATTGAAAGTAAAGCCGAATATTGGAATTCGCATAAAGCTTGCTAGCAGCGGCTCCGGGCATTGGGAAGAATCTGGAGGCTATCAGAGCAAGTTTGGGCTTAGCAGCTCTGAGCTTATAGACGCTTTGCAGTATATAAAGAGCAGAGGCTTTAGCGACTCGGTTAAATTGATTCATTTCCATTTGGGCAGCCAGATTACCAATATACGCCGCATAAAATCTGGGCTCAGGGAAATTGCTCAGTTTTACGCAGAAATAAATGCGTTGGGATTCAATATAGAGTTTGTGGATGTTGGCGGCGGTTTGGGCGTTGATTACGATGGCACCAACAGCACGCATTCAAGCTCGGTTAATTATTCCGTGCAGGAATACGCTAACGACGTTGTTTACGCAATTGCCGAGACTTGCGAAAGGCTGGGGCTTGCATACCCCAATATAATCGCCGAGTCTGGCAGGGCGCTAACCGCTCATCATAGCTTGCTGGTTTTTGATGTTCTTGAGCGAACCGCTCCTGCGTTTTTTGAAGATGTAAAAAGAGAAATAACCGATGAAGATCCTGACTTCCTGAAAGATTTGCATTCTATTTACAAAGGGCTTGTGCAGAAAAATCTGAATGAGAGCTGGCACGATACCCTTCAAATTCACGATGATGTTTTGAACAGCTTTCGCGTGGGAACCATTAATCTGGAAAACCGTGCTATCGCAGAGCGTTTGTTCTGGTCAATTGCCCGGAAGGCGAACCGCATAGCAAAGGATATGCGCCATTCTCCGTATGAGCTTGATGTGCTGCCCAGACTGCTTGCTGAAAAATATTTCGGAAATTTCTCTCTTTTCCAGAGCTTGCCTGATGCTTGGGCCATAGACCAGATTTTCCCGATTATGCCAATTCAGCGTTTAAACGAAGAGCCTACGATAGATGTGACCATTCAGGATATCACGTGCGATAGCGATGGGAAAATTGAGTTGTTCGTAAATCGCGATGAGATAAGCAGAACTTTGCCTCTTCATGTTTTAAAGGAAAAGGAGCCTTATTATCTGGGTGTTTATCTGGTTGGCGCATATCAGGAGATTTTGGGCGATTTGCACAATTTGTTCGGAGACACAAACGTTGTGCATATAGGCTGCAAGAGGGATTCTTACGAGATTGAAAAGATTATTGCCGGAGAGTCTGTTTCCGATGTTTTGGAGTACGTGAACTTCTCGGACAAAGTTTTGGTGCGCACAATGGAGAATTGGGTTAAAGACGCAATTCAGGATGAAAAGATTTCCAAGCAGGAAGGCCGAGAATTTCTGAGCATATACCGCTCCGGGCTGTATGGCTACACTTACTTGGAGTGAAGTTTTCTATATTATCATCTATGAAGAAAAAATTCAAAATTATGTCTCGTTTTGCCGAAACCAGCAAAATAAGTCTCGTGGGGATTTTTGCGGGATTGTTTTGCGTTGTATTCGCAGTGGTTTACACCATTGCTTATTATGCGAAGAATCGGGAATAAACTTCGCCGTTCTTTAGCCGCAAAATTTTGTTTGCAATTATTTCCATAACCTCTATGTCATGCGAAATAAAAATCAAGGAAAGGTTTAACTCTTTGCGCAGATCGCTTAGAAGATGCAGAATTTGCGCTTGAACGCTAACATCAAGCGCAGAGGTTATCTCGTCGCATATCAAAATTTTCGGTTCTAAAACAAGAGCGCGTGCCAATCCTATGCGCTGCCTTTGGCCTCCGGAAAATGCGTGCGGAAATTTGTTCAAATCTGCGTTAGAGAGACCTACCAAATCAAGCATCTTCTTTGCTTTTTCAGTTGAAGCTCCTCTTGCCAATAGGGGAGTTGCTACAATTTCCAAAACGGTTTTTCTCGGATTTAGCGAAGAGTATGGGTCTTGGAACGCCATTTGCATTTTGTTGCGAACCGTTGAGAAAGATTTTTTTTGATATGGGTTTATTTTCTCGCCAAAAAGTTCATAAGTTCCTCCTTGCTCCCAGGGTACAAGCCCTACCAACGCATTTGCAATTGTGCTTTTTCCGCTGCCGGATTCACCTGCAAGAGCCAGAACATCGCCTTCTTCAAGAGAAAAGGAAATATTTTTCAAAGCGTGAACTACGCCGCCCTTGGAGCGAAAGGTCACGGAGAGATTTTGAATGTTTAGAATTTCACGCATAAGAGCAAATATCCTTGGTTATGCATTCGTCTTTTGCAAATTCGCATCTGAATCTAAATCTGCAGCCATCGTCAAAATCTTTTGGGTTTGGAACGGAGCCTGGGATTGGTTTTAAGTCTGCAAGGGTTTTTCCTTTTGAGGGAACAACTCTCAGCAGAGCTTTGGTGTATGGGTGCTTGGGAGCGTTTAGAACATCGGCGGTATTGCCGCATTCCGCTATGCGGCCGGCATACATTACCGCTACTCGATCCGAGTATTTTGCAGCTAAGTGGGCGTTGTGCGTTATCAAGAGCATGGCGGCATTTTCGCTTTTGCACAGATTTTTCAGCAAGTCCATAACAGCGGTCTGTATGTTTGCGTCAAGAGCGGTTGTCGGTTCGTCTGCAATCACGAGCGCAGGCTTTGGAGCGAGCGCCATGCAAATCACAATTCTTTGAAGCATGCCTCCGCTCATTTCGTGAGGATAGCTTTTCAAAATTCGCTCGGGATCCTTGAACTCGGCTTTTGCTAGGAGTTCTTTTATCCTTTTTAATCGTTCTTCTTTTGGCATAAAGCGAACAGATTCCAAAAGCTGCGCTCCTATGACGACTACGGGATTCAATGCCTGCATAGGCTCCTGAAAAACGCAGCCAATTTTCTTTCCGCGAATTTCGCGCATATTTTTTTCAAGTTTTTTCCCCTCGAAAATTATTTCTCCGCTTGCGATTTTTGCGCTTGGATAGGGGAGAAGTCCAGGAATTGCCATTGCGGTTACGCTTTTTCCGCACCCAGATTCTCCCATAAGAGCGAAAATTTCACCGCTTGAAATGCTAAAAGAAACCCTGTCCGTAACTTGCGTGCCGTTGAAAGCCACGGATAAATTGCGCACGGAAAGAATTTCAGAACTCATAATTCACAAAAAATCCGGAGAATTGAGGGGTTGCAAATGGAGTGATATGGAGTTGAGAGAAATTTGCAGAAGTTTGCCTGTGAATTCGCATAGCGTCAAGGATTGCCAAAACTCTGTTCAGGGCCATTGCGCCCAGCGAAACTTGGAATGCTATTTTTGCAATGCGATGGCGCTTTAGCATTTCGTTATACTCTTTCATTCTCGCTGTGGTTTCGGGATTGTCGCTTGAGCCCCAATCCCAGATGTAGCCTGGTTCATAAGGATATGCATGATCTATTGCAAGTCCCGCTCGAATCATGGCTTGGTTGTAGTCTTCGTTGTTGTCCGGGCTGGAGTTTTGGTAAAGGGGTCCGCCTCTGCTTCTGTAATCTCCCATAAGGCTAAGAAAATCCAGGTCTTTGGGGGCTCCTTCTGCACCGGCATGCCTAACCGCATAGCCTCTTGCATTTTCCAATTGGCTATCGCCATAAAGCCATGTTGAGCCGGTTGCAACCCACAAAGCGGCATCTACCCAGAAAAACGCTGCGGCTCTGGATTTTTCTCCCAAATAATAATGCCCCGCTCCAGGCAGCACGGCAGAAGCCGCTATGGACAAAGCCAAGCTTTTATCCCTGTTTCTAGATAAATTATCGTCAACGGAAATAACGGTCTGGGAATAGGAATAAAATGCAGAGATTAGAATTAAAACAGTGGAGAGTGGAGAGTGGAGAGTGGAGAGTGCTTTCAACCCTGAAAATATAGCATTTATGTTTAAATAACTCTCAATTCTCAATTCTCAACTCTCCACTAAAAAAGATACATTAAGTTAGTTTCTGCTCTGAAGTTTTCGCCGGCGGTGAAGTTGCTGTTTAAGCGGATTTTATCCAAAAAGGAAATTTTTTCTTCGTAAAGGCTGTTGTTGTGGGCTTTTGCGGAGAGAGCTGCGTCTATGGCCGAGATTATGTGGTTCAATAGTATCGCTCCAAAAAAAATAGCTTGCCTGTCTGCAAAAGCGGTTGCTTTTTTTCGCATTGAAACGTACTCTTTGCGGTTTTCGGATGTTCCAAGCCAAACAAATTTTCCAGAATTGATGTCGGCTTCAGCCAGAGAATTTGGTATCACGTCTTCCCAGCCAAGAATAAAATCCTCGCTTGCAATGGTTCTATAAAATGCCGAAGGGTCGTAAAGAGGCCTGCCTTTATTCTTTTCGTAAAAATCGTAGCCATATATAAAAGAAACGCATTTGCTATCGCTTCCCCCAGCGCTTGGGCCATAAGCGGCTTTGCAATAGTTTTCCCTTTCAGAACCGTAATTGATTTGAAATATTTCTCTGTTTGCATCTTCATAAACGGAAATGCTGTTCATAGCTTCTTCGTATCTTCCAATATCAAAATGGATTTTTGCAAAATTCTGATATTTTTTCACCTGTTTATCGTATTTATATACGCTGTGGTAGTATAAGCCTGTTATAAGGGCAATCTCTTCTGCCAAATAAAAAGTACCTCTTATATATCTAGGTTGCCCGCCTACATAAAACTGCCCGGAGCCTGGCACTATCAAAGACATGAACATGGCTCTGCGTGGGCTTTTATAGGTGCCTTTTGCATTGTCAAGCGAGTGAACTCTGGAAACATTCACTGTTCCAAGCAGTTCAGCGCGTTTGTCAGCTTCGCTTTTCTGCTCTTGTTCCTGAGCAAAAGCCAAAGTTATTAAAAAAAGTATTAGGAAAAATCGCATTCTAGCGTAAATTTAGAAATTTCTATAGTAAGCACTGAAAAACTTAGATTTCATGGTTTAATTGAGAATTGAGAATGGAGAATTGAGAATAAAAAACTTATTTTTGAGTGATTTTAGCCATTATATGCGGAAATTATTCTCCATTCTCAACTCTCAATTCTCAATTAAGCGACTAAATCAGCATTTACTATATTTATACAACGATGGAAACAACCAAAGCAGAAAGGATTAGGCTAGGCATTTTTGTGCTATTTATGTCTTTTTTGATTTTGGGAACGGCGGCGTTTTTAATCGGCAAAAGAATAACGGAGAAATATGTTTCGTATAAAACGCGTTTTACGGAATCTGTGGACGGTTTGAACCCAGGGGCTAAAGTTAAATTAAATGGAATAGTGGTGGGGCAGGTTACAGGGCTGGAGGTGGACAAGCAGGATTTAACTGCAGTTATAGTGAATTTTGAAGTTTCTGCGGGCACTCCAATAAAAACAACCATGACTGCAAACTTAATAGGCGGAATTTCTTTGACTGGCCTTAAAAGCATTGAGCTTAGCGGTGGAGCTCCAAGCGATTCCAATGCCAACAGGGGAGATTTTATACAATCTTCGGTTAGCGGGTTAAAGCAGATCACAGGGCAAGCGGAGCATATTGCTACAAAAGTCGAAGGCATACTGAACAATTTGCTTTCCATCACAGATGAGCAAAATCAAAAGCGTTTGGCAAAAATTCTTGCAAATTTAGATGACATAACTGCTAGAACAGATGAACTTTTGGTGAAAAATTCAAAGAATTTGAGCGACCTTCCCATTCAGGCAAAATTGCTCTTGGAAAATACAAATGAGGCAGTTACGGACTTAAGATCGATAGAGGATAAAGCCGCGCGTGCAATTGCCAGAATTGACTCCCTGGCAGCGCACACGGATAGAAAGATTCAGAATTTGCAGATAGAAGCTGCTATAAAAAGCGCAAACGATGCTGCAAAGTCCGTAGAGCTTTTGGCTAAAAGAAGCGACCAGCTTATTTACCGCAATCAGGAAGATTTGTCCGTAACAGTTCGCTATTTAAGGGAATCGGTGGAAAACTTGAAGGAAGTTAGCCGCCAGGTCAGAGAAAATCCGTCTCTCTTGATTCGCGGCGAAGAAAAACAACAGAGGATAAGATGAGAAAAATTTTGGTTTGCGCAATAACCCTGTTGCTTTTGGGTTGTTTTGGGAGAATTATAGAAAATCGCTATTATCAGCTTGACTATGTGCCAACGCCAAAGGAAATGCTTAGCGAGGCGGTTTATCCATACACTGTGAGGATAAAAGATTTTGATGTAGCTGAGGTCTATCGTCGCAACAACATAGTGTACAGGCAGTCTCCGTTTCAATTGCATTTTTACAATTATGAATTTTGGGCAGTAAAACCGGAATATATGGTGGCAGACGTGCTTTTCCGTCATTTTGAAGCGGCTAAACTTTTCTCGGAAGTCAGAAGAAGCGTAGATGCGGAAGAGCCTGATTTTACGGTAAGCGGGACTATAAGAGCGCTGGAAGAATATGACAATCAAGATGAATGGTATGCGCACTTGGCCATGAATATGCATTTGCAGGAAAACAGGACAAAAAAAATTCTGTGGAGCCGAGAGTGGTCTTATCGCAAAAAGGTTAGCAATTTTGAACCGATATATGTTGTACGCGGTTTGTCTGAGTTGTTGGAATTGATAAACAACGAAGCTATTGCCAATATAGATTCTGTTATGTATTCAATAAGCGGCAAACCGCGAGCTGCTGTTCAAATTATTCCGGCTCCCATTGAGATAGAAGAGTTGCCGCCGCCGGGAGAAATAGAGTGAGAAGTATCCTGAAAATCCTTTTAATCTTGGGAATCGGGGCTCAGACAATTGCATTTGCAGTGCCGCCGCCGGAGCTTCCCGGCATAGAGATAAAAGATTCCCAGATTGCTTTGGAGCGGAGCAGAGAACTTGTGCAAAGACACGAGGACTATGATTTTTTCCAAGACAATAGCTGGTCTGCGCCGAGTTTGGATGAGCAGATGAATAGCGATGAAACTTTTATAGGAATGGGACAGGGTGCGATTTTTATCCCTCGTTTTACGGATAGCCGTTTGGAGCCTGAATATATAGCTATAAAAACGGATACTCTTTCAAAAGAACATATAGGAAAAGAATGGTCTGGAAAACACGGTTTTCGCTTGGTTGTGCCTTATGGAAACTATAAGGTTATTATGGGTTCTGGCAGCAAAGATAAAATGCTTGAATACGATATTGAGGTAAAAGAGGGGAAGACAACTTTGATTCCGCCTGATTGGGGCGGTCTTGTGATTAATACGATAAATGAAGACGGCGAAGCTATTTCCGAGAATTATGAGATTTTTTCCATTAGCAGCGGAGAGAGTTATGGCAGAGGTTATGGCTTGACGCAAGAGAGATTAAACGATATTAAAACTTGGATTTTGCCGCCCCAAGTGTACAGAATTTCCAGAAGCGGCGAAAATGTCAGCTCTATTCTAAACTATATAACCGTGCAGGTAAATCCTGGAGAATTGAGCCATGTTGAGCTTGTTTTTGAAGAAAGCACTGGTCGGCTGATTGCGGGCGGCGTTCAGAAAATGCGCATAAACACGACAAAAAATTCTTACTGGACTTATGGGCTTCGGCTTGGCGGTTCTGCTAGCTATACAACATTGCTAACGGCGGAAGGGGAAAAAAGCAGTTCCTGGAATGTTCTTGGCGACTTGCGTTTGCGCATGCTTTACACTCCGCCAAAGGTATTTTGGCTAACCGAGCTTTACATAAGAGAGAATATGCAGTTGCTGAATGCTGAAAAACAGGATGTTCAATGGAGCGTTGCCCAGGATTTATTGCAGTTTCAAAGTAGCGTTGTGTACAGGTTTTTGGAGTGGATAGGTCCATATACAAGGATTAATATGAAAACTCATGTTTTTCGGGAATATCATTGGCTGGAAGATTCTTTGGGAATTGCTACGGATAGAATTCGCCTAAGCTCTTCATTTGATCCGCTTCGCATAGGCGAGGGCATTGGATTGAATTTGCGTCCAGTGGTATCGAATACAATGGATGCTTCCGCTCAAACCGGTTTTGCTGCAAGGCAGACCATAAGAAGGAGATTGCTGGTTCCCAGCAATAAAGAAAAAACAGAGTTCATGCTTGCGACTGACAATATTTATGATTATGGCTGGGAAAATTCTTTGAACATAAGGCTTTCCATTACAAGATTTGTCACTTTGGATTTGATTGGCGAGGTATTTTTGCCAAAGGCAAAGCTTAGCGATTACATAATAGAAGAACTTTCAGCGGATTTGCGTTTTGCATTGACTCGTTTTTTGGAATTCTCCTATCAGCATCAGCTTAGCGATCGTTTAGCGTTGGGCTTGGAAGATGCAAAGGGAGAGCGATTTGAAAGTCTGAACACGTTTCAGATGAGGTTGTATGTTAATTTCTAAGCATTGGGCGGATCATAATCGCAAATTTGCTCATTTCAATTTTGTGTATCCGGTAATTTCAAGGCGAGCAAAAGGGTTGTCCATCGGCATAAATTGCACGCCAAGCGGAGCGTGTTCTTTTGATTGCATTTATTGTCAAGTGCGCGAGTTGCGACCTGTGCAGCCAAGCGTGGATGAGATTATTTCCGAGTTGAAAGAATTGCTTTCCATTTACAATGAGACTAAGCTTGCCAAGTATTTTCCGGGCGTTGAGGAAAAAGACAGGATGCTAAAGGACATAGCGTTGAGCGGCGATGGCGAGCCTACGCTTTATCCGCATTTTAAAGAATTGTGCGAGGAGCTGAGCAAGGAGAATTGCAAAGTTGTTTTGATAACGAATGCGGCGCAGATATGCGAAGGTTTTGAGCATTTGACTGAAATTTGGGGCAAGCTTGATGCAGGCACGGATGATTTTTTGCAAGTTATAAATCGTCCTAAAAAGAAGGTTGATATTGCAGAGATAGAGAGCAATTTAAAGCATATTGTTTCAAATTTTCCTTTGCGGATACAGACCATGCTTTGCAAACCTTCAAGCGATGAGGAAATTGAGAGCTATACTCAGATAGTTCATAGAATTTATGAGACGAATCCCCGAAATCTGCTGAGCGTTCAGCTTTATTCAGTGGCTCGCCAGGCCGCTGAAAGTTCCGTAAAGCCGCTTTCCTGGGAATTTTTGGAGAGCGTGAAAGTTAGATTGCAGGAGAAAAATTCTAAATTATTAATCGAGGTTTTTTGAATGTCCGTATTGCCTTTAATATTCCCACTTTGTTTTACCCTTGCGGCGCAGTTTTTGCTTTGGTTCAATTTGCTGTTTCCGTATAATTTGCTGTTTGAGGGTTTTAACCGAACTTCTTATATGATATTTTCCGTATCGGCTTTTTTCGTAGCCTGCATTTCGCTGGTGTTTTACAGGATGCTTGCATTTGAAAATTTGAACAAAACATTTTTTACAGTTGCAGTAATATTGCAGTTTTTGAGCCTTTTCAGCAGCGTATTTTTCTTTGCGTCTGCTTTAACCGGGCTGCTTGTTTTTCTGTAAATTTTCTACATACACGTATAAATCTTTTTCAAACATATCTCGTTTTATGTTTGCGAGCAATTTAATTAGTTTTTCTTTCTCGATCTCTTGTTCCGTAGAATTTTCAACAAGCAAGTTCGGTTCTAATTCTAAAACGCAATTAAATTCAACAGAATTTACCTCTGTATTGTAAAATTCTGAAAATTTAAACGGAAGCAAATTAAAATACAGCATATTACGCATCAAGAGCAAAAATGTTTCTGGTGTAAAAACTGAAAAATGGCAATCTACATATTCGCCATTTAAGGCTTTAAAATAATTTACTTTAGCTTTTTCAAACTGATCTTTTGATACTGGCAGATATTCGTAATTGGTATAATTATTCCACCAATATACGCAATCATTTTCAGTTTCATTTAGATAAGCATCTAAAACTCTAGTCGGCGAATTTTTAATTCCGTTTACATAAATGTTATAAACTTCCGCAAAAGATGTAGGCTGGCGAAAACGGTCAAAGCAAAAACGATGATCTGGTACTGCAAGGCATAGCTTGCCGTTTGGATTTAAAACATTTTTTACGTCATTGAAAAATTTTATCAATTCTGGAATGTGCTCTATTACGTGACTCATAACTATGTAATCAAATTTTTCATCATCCTTTATGGACTGACTATAAGTTTCTTTTATCACGTAATCAATATTTACGATACCTTCTATATTTATATTATCTTTGTTATTATTTTCATAAAAATCTTTTACCGCCTGCGTGTCTCTTATGTCTGCATAAAAAACGTTTGCAGTTTCTTTTTTGAAAATTGGTCTATCTAGCGGGCCTATTTCCAAAATTCGCTTTGTTAAATCCATTGTTTTTATCCAGTGTCTCATAATCACCACCTCGGTATTTTGACTTTTCCTCTTAAATCCAAACTGCCAGGTTCAGATAACTTGTTTGACAGGGTAGGTAGATATTGCGTGTATGCAGGCAACTTATCTTTCCACTTTTCAATAAAAATTTTGCTCCAATCTTTCCATTCTTCCTTAAAAGTTCCTTCGCTTTTATGCAAAACGCGAATATCCGTTGTAACAAAAACTTTTCCGAATTCAAGAGCCTGCATGCAAATATCCAAATCGTAAAAATGAAATCTTGTAAAAATTTGCTCATCAAAACGGCATTTTTCAAAAAGAGTTTTTCTTGCGGCAATCCACAAACCATCAACAACTACAGCTTCTTGGTCACCATCCTTGTCATTAAAAATTGAAAGAAAAAATTCCTTGTTTTTTTCAATTAAATGAACTACTTTACCAAATGTATAAGGAATACCTGCCGCTGCCCATAGCGCATAAGGCTCATGCACCAATACGGATGATCCAGCTACTCCCAAAATCTGCATATCTGGCAACTCTCGGAATTTTTTCAAAAGAACTGTGTCCCAGTCTTTTTCCATCATCCAAACATCTTCGTGCATAAACACCAAAACCCGGCCATTGGCTTTTGCAATGCCCTGATTATAGACTGCGCACAAACCCTCGTTTTTCTCCCTGTTATCTATAACAATAATTTCCAAGCTCTTGGGATATTTCGCCGTACCCAGCAAATTACGCCTAACACTCGAGGCCTCTGCTGGGTTACGGCTGCATATTATTATGGATACAGATGGTTGCACAATCGCAATGTAGAAAATTCTACCTCTGATCCCACTGGTCCGTATGCTGCAAATTGCCGTCCAGGAAATTCCAGGTTATCTTTTCATAACGAAGAGTAACTTCCTCCTGATGCACAAACTGCTCCTTAGTGGAATCCTTCACATTGTGCATATAAGAACGCACGCTCGCTATTTTGCACTTCTCTAGCTTGTGCTCAAAATATGCCACCTCCTCGCCCCTGTCTGTGATTTTATACCACCGAATCAAAATGCTCGGCACAGTTTGCCCCGTGCAAACCTTTTGATAAAGAAGGGAAGACGCCTTGTCAAAAGCCTTGTGAAACACGAGAGAATCGTGCTTGCGCGTGCCTGTCAACGAGCCGTCGTCCCTGTCTGTGGGAACATAAACCCTGTGGTTGAACTCAAGGACTTCAACGAAGCCCACTCTGCCTGAGACATTCACCGAACCGGGAATGCCTTCTATCTTCATATACGCTGGAATAGCCATAAAAGCCTCCGTTTGATTGTGGGGCTTATTATGTTGGTCTGAGAAAATATAGAAAAAAATGTTTGGTTAAGCGATTGGCGTACCAGTGGTCTCAGTCAAATGCTTGAAATCTGCCAGGAGTTGTTTGAAGATTGGGCCTACTTTGCCATCGCCTATCGGGCGAGCATCCAGGCTTATAACAGGAATCATTTCCGCTGCCGTGCCCGTTAGCCAGCACTCATCGGAAGTCCAAATATCAAAACGGCTCACAAGACCGGAAATAACTTCAAGGCCTTTTTTCATTGCAAGTTCTGCTACAGCAGCTGCCGTTATTCCATCAAGAGAACCGCTCTGCACAGAAGGCGTGTAAATTTTTCCCTTGCGAACTATGAATAAATTATCGCCGGTGCATTCGGCAACGTAGCCGAGAGGATTCAGCATTAAAGCCTCTTTCACTCCGCTCTGTATGGCTTCGATTTTCGCCATTATGTTGTTCAAATAATTTAAGGATTTGATCCTCGGGTTGAGGCTCTCGTTATAATTGCGATGAGTGGCAACCGTTATTATTTTCAAGCCGTTCTCGTAATCTTCTTTTGGATAAAGAGAAATTTTATCAGCAATGCAAATAATGCTTGTTTTTTTGCAGAGGTAGGGGTTCAAGCCCAAATCTCCTGTTCCGCGGCTTATTATCGGGCGTATATAGCCATCTCTTATGCTGTTTTTGATGCAGGTTTTTATGATTATTTCTTCCATTTCCTTTTTGGAAACGCTCGGCGTTAACGCTATAACCTTTGCGCTGTCGAACAGTCTTTCCACATGCTCGGTTAAGCGGAATATTGTGCCATTGTAGGCTCTAATGCCTTCAAATACGCCGTCTCCATAAAGAAAACCGTGGTCAAACACCGAAATTTTGGCATGCTCTTTTTCATAGAACATGCCGTCTATGTAAACGTAAGACATGCGCTCCCCGCTATTTGACAATCGCTTCGATTTTCTCCTTGAGCGCATCGGCTTCGAATGGCTTTACCAAATAATTGCAGGCACCATTTTGAATGGCTTCTACAATCTTTGTTTTTTCCGCTTCGGATGTCACCATCATAACCGGGATAGCTTTGGTAGCAGGGTTGTTCTTTATAGCTTTCAGGGCTTCAATGCCTGTCATGTTAGGCATGTTCCAGTCCATAAGCGTTAGCTGAACATCCGGATTTTGGCGGAGTTTTTCAAGAGCATCAGCTCCGTCTTCCGCTTCGATCACGTCTGTATAACCTAGGCTCCCAAGCGTATTCTTCTGAATACGGCGCATTGTAGAGGAGTCATCGACTAATAATATTTTCATTTTTTACCTCACTGAGTTTGAATTATTTGTCCACCATGCTTACTTCCATGACAAAGCTGCCCAGTTCGGTATCAAATGGGATACACATAACCGGTGCTTCTTTTGGCATATCAACTACATGTCCTTGACCTCGCACTATGCTCGGCAAGGATATGGACAAGTGCAATGTTTGCAAGTCCTTTTTTGCAAACCCTGTTATTATATTGGCTATCTCGCCAATGCAGTCAGCAACGCTGGCATTCAATTCTTTGATTTCTTCGCCCAAAAATTTTGAGCATATTTTTAAAGCTGTAGCTAGAGGGTATGCCATAACAACGGCTCCTCTTATATCGCCGGAAAGCCCAATGACACCTGAAATGTCTGCATTGTTAGGTTCTTTGCGCAAATAAAGTTTGCCGGGCGTAACTGTGATGCCAACCATAGTTTTGAAGGTTTCAATGGTGGACTTTAGGAACGGATTAATATGTTCAGCTTTCATGCAAGCAAATATAGTAAATATTAAAGTGGTTTGCAAGGGTTGCTAGCTACAGCCCTTGACAATTTCTCTATTTATTGCTATATTTGTGTTGCTTTTGTTATATCGCCCTCATCGTCTAGAGGTTAGGACATGGGACTTTCAATCCCAGAACAGGGGTTCAATTCCCCTTGAGGGTAGTTGTCTAATATAGACCTGCATGTACACACAATCCATTCAGACGGAACCCTTACGGTAGAGGCTCTGTTAAATTTAGCAGTATCCAAAGGTTTAACCTGCATTTCAATAACCGATCACGACACATTCGATGCTTATGCCACTGCGCCGGAAATTGCCAAGAGCCTTGGGGTGGAGCTCGTGACTGGCATTGAAATCAGTTCTGTAAGCGATGGGCGGGATATTCACATATTGGGTTATTTTTGCGATGTTGGGAATGCAGAGCTTTTGGCCGCTCTTGAAAGCCAGCGGGAAAAGCGCAAAGATAGAGTTAAGGCAATCCTCGAAAAATTGCGGAATCTTGGGCTAAAATTGAGCTACGAGCAGGTTGAGCAGCAATGCTTGGGAGCTAGCATCAGTAGGCCTCATATAGCTTCTGCTATGGTTGAGGCCAGGCATGTCAATTCTTTTTCGGAGGCTTTTGACCTGTATTTAAAGGAAGGCGCTGCCGCTTATTGCCCGCCAAGGGGGCTTTCATCGGAAGATGCTATTTCGCTTATAAAGAAATCAGGAGGGCTTGCGGTTATGGCTCATCCCGAATACACAAATGCGGATGAATTGATTCCGAGGCTTGTGAAATATGGCATTGCGGGGCTTGAGGTTTACAATTATAAAACGACAAAGAGCGTAAAGAAATACAAAAATATTGCGAAAAGGCACGGGCTTATTGAAACTGGCGGTAGCGATTTTCATGGGGGACCTAGCACGCTAGGCTTGCAAAAATTGCCGTATTCCATAGTCGAGAAATTGAGAGCAAAGCTTCAATAGCTAGCTTTCATAGCTGGCTTCGATGATAAAACAGCCTATATCGCTCTCAAAAGGTACGCATATAACGGGAACTCCTGCTGAAATGCCAGCTTGATTTTGCACAACGCTTGGCAATGATATTGAGAATATCATAGATTTCAGTTCCTGTTTTGCGAAGCCTGTGACTATATTTGTCAATTCTCCTATGCAATCTATTACGTCTGCATTCATTTCCCTTATTTCTTCCTTTAAGAATTTTGAGCAGATTTTTATAGCCGTGGCTGCAGGATATGTCATGGCGAATGTTCCTTTTATATCGCCTGAAATATTTATGATGCCGGAAATATCTGGAGTGCTAACTTCTTGGCGCAAGTATGGCGTGCCAGGTTTAACAGCGATGTTTACCATTGTTTTAAATGTTTCTACTGCGGATCTTAGAAACGGATTTACCTGTTCCGCTTTCATATCTTTAAAATATAGGAAATTTATCCCTTATTTCCAGAATCGTTTTTTGTTTTGCGAACATTGCGAAAGAATTTCTGCAAAATATCAACGCTTTCTTTTTCCATAAGGCCGCTTTCTGCCTTTATTTGAGCGTCTCCGTGGGCAGCGAATACAACTCTTGAAATGCGGCTGTTCTTGATTGCTCCCCAGCACATTGAGCACGGTTCAAGAGAAACATAAAGAGTTGCGCCGTCTAAACGCCAGTTTTTCAGATTTTGTCCGGCTTCGTTTATGGCCAGAATTTCTGCATGGGCTGCTGCGCTGCACATCTCTTCCATTCTGTTTTGCGCTGCCGCAATTTTTTCTCCATTCAACACAATAACCGCTCCTATCGGAGTTTCGCCGTTTGCGGCGGCATTTTCTGCGAGCTCCAGAGCTTGGGTCATCCATTTGTGGTCTTCTTGGGAAAACATTGCAGGAAAGATAGAATTTCTAAGTTCCTCCAAGTGTATATTTCAATTAGCAAAGCATCTAATATTTTAAAGAGCGGCGGAATAGTGGCAATTCCCACGGAGACTGTTTATGGGCTTGCGGGCAATGCGCTTGATGAAATTGTTATTGCCAAAATTTTTGCGGCTAAGGAACGTCCTTTTTTTGACCCGTTGATTGTGCACATTGCGGAATTTGAAGAACTTGAAAATTTGGTTGCGGAAATTCCAAAAAATGCGAAATTGCTAGCAGAAAAATTTTGGCCTGGGCCTTTGACTTTGGTTTTGCCTAAAAAGAAAATCGTTCCAGATTTAACTACCGGAGGTTTGCAAACAGTTGCTGTTAGAATGCCAAAAAAACAAATTGCTAAAGATATAATAAAGCAGGCTGGTTTTCCGCTTGCGGCTCCAAGCGCAAATATGTTTCAGCATTTGAGCCCGACAACTGCGGAGCATGTTATGGAGCAGCTTGGCGGAAAAATAGATGGCATAGTTGATGGGGGAACTTGCGAAGTGGGCATTGAAAGCACGGTTATCGGTTTTGAGAACGAAATTCCAGTGATATACAGGCCAGGAGCGATTACGGGCGAGATGATTGAGGATATTGGCTATAAGGTACGGAGTATTGAGGCTGGGCATCCTTCTCCCGGATTGCTGGATAAGCATTACAGTCCGAGTACCTTGCTTTGCCTTGGATTGCCAGATGAAGTTCCGCATAATTCCGGTTTGTTGGCTTTTGGGAAATTGCCGGCAAACTCAGAGAGATTTGCGAAAATTCTGAATCTTTCGGAAAGCGGAGATTCAACAGAAGCTGCTGCGAATTTATATGCAGCGTTGCACAAGCTCGATTCTTTTAGGCTTGGCAGAATTTTTGCAATGCGCTTGCCAGAAACCGGTTTGGGCAATGCGATTAACGATAGGCTAAGCAGAGCTGGAAAATAAAAAAGGCTCCCCGCCTAAGGCGAGGAGCCATAACCCTTCTAAAATTATCCAAGCAATCCAAGGACAGACTGCGGCAGCGAGTTGGCCTGCGCCAACATGCTCGTGGCACTCTGCACCATAATCTGGTTCCTGGTGAAGTTGGTGGTCTCCTTCGCGAAGTCCGTGTCGCGTATGCGGCTCTCGGCGTCCTGGGTGTTGAACTCGAGGTTCGCTATGTTGTTGATCGTGTACTCAAGGCGGTTGATGTAGGTACCGATGTTTGCGCGTATCCCGTTGACGTCTTTGAGCA